>OLNF01000377.1_pt1 | contig 38805 bp, 55 predicted proteins | sample 1673061 | NCBI WGS metagenome assembly OLNF01 (sample SAMEA3136751, study PRJEB25190) | human gut metagenome
AATTTTAAAGCTCAACATCGGAAATCCGGCTCCATTCGGTTTCCGCACCCCCGATTCCCGCAAAAGAGTAAATTTCTTTAATCTTTGATAATAATAGTCAAAAGAAGAAGATAATGCTTTTTCAGAAATTTTAATTAACCATTCTTCACCTTTATTTAATTTAAAGATTGCTTCTGATTTTGGTCTACTTGATAAAAAATCTGAGATATTTTCTAAAGTGATTTTGTCTACCCCTAAATCATGTAATTTAAGAATAGAGCCAAAAACAATTTTATGAAAATCTTGTACAAAATCTTCTTCTATTATTGTATATTTATCTGTTAAGTCCAAGAGAGAGGGGTTATTATAACAGCAACCTATTACTTGCATTACACTTATTGTGTCAATATATTTACTTGCCACTTATTCCTCCTCATCTAAAAAAGAAAATTGATTGCGGGAGCGTGTTTGAATCTGAGGGACTGGAATGACCACTTCTTTTACTCTAGGTATATATTCCTCTATTTTTATATTGACATTCTGTTGTTGCGCTTCCCACAGTGCGTAAAAATACTCGTAACTCTCCTCGTACACGTATTCAACTATCCCGATACCTCCGTTCGCTTTATCCAGGGAGTTCTGCCGCACTTCATAGAAATAAATCAACGCTTTTCTAATACCAGAGTAAGAATAATTTAAGTCTTCTATATAATGCTTTATTTGTCTTTGAACTCTTGCGTGAACATAATCCCATTTGAATAATTTCATAATATAATTTTCCAAGTCTATTTGGTCTTGCGGTTTTGCGTTTAATTTTTGTTTTTTCTTTTCTACTTTTTTCCGAGCTTTCTTTTTTTCTTCTAGCTTTTTCTCCTCTTCTTTCTCGGTTAAAAGTTTCGTATACTCTGCCGCAAGCATTTCCGCACACTCACTATGAATATATTTACCATCTTCTATCTCTTGGATTTCATCTTCATCTGTTAAATCCTTTCCGCAATATTGGCACACTTTATCGCCTTTTGGATTTACAATTTCTAAACCTAAGAGACTTTTATCTTTTTCTCTCTTTTTTAAATAACAATCTAAATGAACATATCTTGTAGAGCTTGGTTTAACATATTTCTCACTATTTCTATCGAACTGTTTCCCGCAATAAAGACATTTTACTATAGCTTTAGCCATTTCCTTTATCAAACACCTCCTTTCTATCTCTTACTATTATATTATAACATATTTTTTAATATAAATCAAAAAAGGGTTTCATTAATGAAACCCTTTCAAAAAAATTATTCGTCTTTTAACAGAGTTTCCTTTATATCTTGATTTATTAAGAATATAAATTCTGCCTGTTTTCTATTGGCTTCCGCCACTTTTCCATTCTTACCTAAGTATTTTTCAACTATTTCAGTAATTCTTGGAGCATAGTATGAGCTATTTTTATTCATCATTTGACCTACAAGTTCATTAAACTCATTTACTAAAGCATCAAAATCATAGTTAGTAACCTTAACAGCTTCCATTTTGTCATCTGTTACAAATTCATTATCATGTTCTGCTGCTTCTTTATCTATAGCTTCAGATAATTTTTCAATAAGATTATCATAACTCATAGGCACAATCTCATCTGGAAGATACTTAAATCGACTTCCGCACGAGATACTGCCATCACTGCACCTCACTGTGAGGACAGATTTTTCATTTGCATACTTTTGGTGTGCATACCCATATATATCGGCTAAACCAGCCACAACTACTTGCGTTGAATTAGACAGTGCAGGTCTTATGCGAATCTTGGCATCATCGCCTTCACCTAGCCTTTCTTCTTTATTATGCCCGATAAAAAAGACGGCATAACCCAGCTGTGTAAGTCCCCTAAAGACCTCGTTAAACTCATCTTTAAACTTAGTCCAACCTTGGCCATAACCCAGTTCTCCAAGACTTTCAATATCATTCTGTGCACACACATAGCGTTTGCAGAAGTCTGCGGCTACGTCAATTGTGTCAAGAATTACCGCGGAGAATTTCTCTTTTACCTCTGGTTTCTTTAACTGTCTATAAACCTGTTTCATTTCACCCCAAGACGTGATATCTTGAGCGATTACTCCAGGTAATGCGTTATCCTTTATACCCTCGATTTCTCGATATTTTCTTAGGGAGTAGACTATATCTTTATTTTTATTAAAACAAATTCCATTTCGAAGTTTACCTCCTACTCTCACGCCTGAGATAGTCGTTGAACCTTCTTTTTATTTAAAAAAGCTTGGCTGCTGATTATCCTTTAAGGACTTCCCAGCAATTAAAAATTTTATCACTTATAAATTACTTTATAAGGGAGCGAAAATATTAATCAAAATATTTTTTTATTTAAATTACTTTTGCTTCACCCGCGTTCGACTCTCTTCTCCTCAACCCCAGGAGAAGAAATAGACTATATCACGAACTTTACTTTAAAAGTTCCGTCACCGCTTCAAGATATTAAATATCTCTACTTCTCAAAAAGAATAGTCGTTACACCTTTCTTTTAATAAAAATTAAAAGCTTGGCACGGGATTAACTTTTTATAAAGTCTCTCCCGTTAGCAAATAAGTTAAGACTTATTCACACCTTAAATAAAATTAAGTTCAATGACGATGCGCCCAGTCTAAACATTTTAAATAAGTTTCATATTTTCTATCTAATCTAATAGACTCTTCAGAATCTCTATACATATAATTTAAAACTCTTTCTACCTGTTTTCTTCCAGATATTTGTAACTGATATGTATTAGTGTTTACTGTATGTCCTAAAGATAAATGTGTTACTTCAAGCTCCTTTTTTATATCTTCTAAAAATTCTCTTGAACCAGAAGTAAAAGAAACTCTATAATTATTGTGATGAGTTAAAAAATGCAAACTACCATCACCATCAAAATACCCCCTAATAAAATGAGAAACATAATCTCTTGGAATATTTGGAATTTTATCAATTAACAAAGTCTTTTGAGGAACACATCCCCATTTTATTAAATCTTTATGAATTTGCTTATCCTTTATTGAAAGCTGATATAAAGTTTTTGCATTTTCAAATCTTTTATCATTAGTAACAGTAATTTTATGGTTATATGCTTTAAGAAAATTTCTAAATTTTTCAACGTGTTCTTTATCTGTAATGTTTAAAGAAATTTCATTTCTTCCAGTATGAACACAACCATCAGCATACATAAATCCTAACCAATAAGCTGGCTCTGGATTATCCATTTTATTAAAACAAAATTCATCTCTAGGATAACCTTGTTTATTTCCTCTACTTTCTATTCCATGTCTATTTAATAAGTTTTTTATAGTTCCATAATTGCATCCAAACTCTCTTCCAAGTTTTTTAAGTGGATAATTTTCATTTACATACTTGTCAATAATGTAGGCCACTTGTTCATCTGTCCAAGCGATTACTCCGCCATTTGAACGAGTAATAGTATAAAAATCTGACATAAGTATTATTCCTTTCTTTATTAAAATGTTATTTTTTTATTTTGACGCTAAAACTAGCGAATTTGGCATCTGGGTTGCAAGAGTTGTTTTTCCAGTTTTCAGTTTTGTTATCCTGTGAGTTTTTTATCTCACAGTTCTAATATTTCATTTTATATTAGCTCAGCGTACCTTACCATCCTCGTTTAACGTTAGGTTTGTTATTGGAGAAATAACTCAAATAAAGCTATACTTTATTATGTTGCGGACTCTTGGGCGAATTATATCTTTTCATCACCTACGCGTTGCCCCTGGCTATAGTTCCCATAACCTTCGGTTCGGGTTAGCATCTCAGCCTTCCCGCTTAATTCCGCAATACTTCATACACAATTTCTTGTGTAATGCCCAAATTTTTCAGGCTCTCCATATATATAGGTAATATAGCCGCTGAGGTCGCGACTAACTTTATGAGGTTCTATGTTCATTAAATCTATTGCCATACTTTTATCTCCTTTTCTTTTAATCAAAATTTAAATTCTTCATCTTTAACTTCCGCATTAGCAGCAAAAGCTCCCGCATTTGAAGACGATTTTCTCGATTCAAACTGCTGTTTCAGTTCTGCTAAATGCATATTTCTTTCTTCAATACACTTCTTAAACTCTTCTGCCGTAATTGTATCATCAGAATCCCAATCGTATACATCAGGCTTTGCCCAAGTAACTACCCAATCTCTATTAGTGCTTTTAACTTCTCTAACCATTGCTTCTCCAAAAGCAGATTCTTCTTCAATCTTTCTAACAACAGTTGTAGAAATCTGAGAACCTTTAACTTCTGTAAAAACAGGATTTGAGCCAGAAACTTCAAGACCTTCAAAATAATCCATTGCCTGTGGATTATACAGAGCAAATTCAACTGGCATCATAGTTTTTCTATAATCATCAAAGATACATCCTTTTATAAAGCCCTTATCTGGAATTTCTCTTTCTGGGTCACCTTCTTTAAATCTATAGCCAGTAATCACCATATCACAGTCGAATCTATTTCTATCTTTTGCTTCAGCACTAAGAGTATTTGAAACATGGATAAAACCACCTTCAGATCTAACAACACTAATAAGTTCTTCACTTCCATTTTTATCTGAATAAAATTCATTTAGTCCAATAGAGCCATCAACTCTTACAATTGCGGCGTTCTCTTTGCCATCTGACATAACGCTCTTAATCTTACCTTCCGCAATATTTAAAAGTGTTGTATAAGTCTCATTTGTTTTTCCAGACTTTTTAAATACCGGAGGAACAAATACAAAATGATGCTTAACTATATTAAGACATTCATCATCAGTTGCAATACTAACTGAACCTCTTATATAATCCTGACCTGGGTTCTTAGAATTTTCACCAGTCGTTCTTTTTTCTAATTCATACTCATAAAGATATCCCTCAAGATGATTTTTATTTGCTATTTTCTTCATGTTATTCTATTCCTTTCGTCTAAACTTGTATCAATACCTAATTGTGTTAAACTATACATAACTGGATCTTTACATACTTTTTTTACATATCCATCCGTTACTAATCTTCTAAGAGAACCAGAAACATTTTTTGCGGTTAAACCTAATCCTTTAGCGATTTCCGCAGAATCCCATTTATCTTCTATAGAATAATTTTCTTGAAGGTAAGTAAATATTTTTTCACCCGTTGGTGTAAACATTTGCTTTTCTTTTGCTTGAACACTTCTTCGCTCAACCTCATCTTGAAAAGCTTCCCAGTATAAATAAACATCTTCGGGCATTTCCATATTTACATTTTCATTAAACCAATCTATAAATTTCTATTTCGATCCCATATATCTAATCTCTCTTTTCTTTCGTTTACTTATATATTATACTATATTTTTGATTAATTGTCAAATTATATTTTTAAGTTTAAAAAACTGGTCTGCATAAGGTAACTTCATTAAAACCTTATCTATTATCCAATGCCATTCTGATAATTTATGATTTTCTCTTTGCTTAATCATATTATAAGCATTTTCATAATTAAAAGTAAAAGTGCGGGTTTGCAGCCAACTAGACGGGCACCAGCGTATCAGCTCTTTCCAATATCTTTCATCACCAGTTTCCAGATATATCTGCCGCATTTCTTCTAAAAACTCTATAAAAGAATTTACTTTTTCTCCAACAGTCACATCATTTATTAATAAACTTGGTTCATAATCATCAACTTCGAATCTTTTTAAATCAATATTTTCATTTTTGATAGTATGCATAGTTGAAGTTGAATTTTCGGTTGTAAATATTTTATAAGTATCTACCTCTTTCCAAAGGAACACCGGGGCTGTGAGATCCACTGAAACGAAGATCTGCCGCATAAATTTCCTATGCTCAGAACCAGCTTTTATAAGGCTTTGCGCAAGTTTCATGTCTTTTGGACCAATAAAACAAACATTTGCTGTCTGTGTGAAAGGACTCAACTGTAATGCTCCATTTTTTATTAAAGATTGATTAATCTTTTTATGCATTTTTTGATTATCTTTTTTATAACCAAGACTTTCCATCCAATAGTCAGTAACTATTAAATCAGAATTATCATTGTTAAGATTAATAAGTGCGGAAATCGAGTCACTTTTATTCCAAGATTTTTTAGGATTTCTCATTCCCCGCAAGGCATTTCCCATGTTTGAAACTTCTATTTTTTCTACTTTCAATTAAGCACCTCCTGATGTTGAATTATATCCATAGTCTTTTGTTGAATAGAAATCTATCCAATATTTTTCTCTTTCATTTAATTCTTCTTTCTTACATTCTTCAAGTATTTCAAATTTAAAATTTTCAACACCGTCTTGCATCATGGCTTGATAAAATTTATTTGTAGATGGGGTATCAATACCAATTCCGCATTTAATATGTTCTTTAAATCTAGAACCTATTTTATTACTTTGACCTATATAACTTTTATCATTTAAAAGATTAGTTATTTTATAAATCCCGCACTTTTCATTAGAACCAACTACTCTTTTAACCATTTCAGAAGTTGTGTCTCTATAATATGTTTCCCATATTAATTTATAGAATGAACGAGGTTTTGTCATATAAGGAATTATATCTTTTATTTTTATTATTTCTTTTTTACTTATTTCTGCTCTTGGCAATGAAACTTTATATTTATCTAATTCCATTTTTTGCTGTTCCACTCTAATTTTCTCTTTTAACCAAGCTTCATGTTTACTTTTGGCTTTTCTCAATTCTTCTAAAATGACATTTAATTCTTCTTGTTTTTCTTGTGCGGAAACCTAAAAAGATTCAACATATTCTTTCATTAAACTTAAATATTCTTCATCATAATCTTTTTTATTGCGTTGACAATTCTGTTTAAAAATTTCAGACTGTTCTTTTTCTCTTTCTTCAAAAACTTTTTTTATGCTAGAAAGATTTTCATTTTGAGATTCTATAAAAGTATTATTATCTTTTATCTTTTGTTCTAAAGCGGAAGATTGCTTTTTTAAATCAGCCAACTCTTTATTTACATTTGCTTTTTCTTTAATTATCTTCTTTACATTGATACCAAGTAAAATAACACCAATAATCTCTAAAATGAAAATTATTCCTATCTCTAACGTTAAACCAGTCATTTTTACCCCTTAATGAATTAAATGGGTATGACTCAATTATCATACCCATTTTTATTAGAAATCTATATTAAATTACTCTGCTGAAGCAGTAGGGTCATAGTTAAGACCTTCCTCATTCAGTTTAAGGAACTTAACCTTTTTATGTCCATCTGCAACTTCTATCTCAGCCTCTTCTCTATATCCATACTCTTTTCTCTGAATACTTGAAGTAAAGCAAGCATCTACTGTCTTCTTAGGAAGACCCAGCGCATCTGCAACATCAGCTGCTGTCATATCCTTACCATGATTGTCCTTCAGATAGTTAAGTACCTTAATTGAATTTTCACTAATTGCCATAATTTATAATCTCCTTTTCTTTGTTAAAAATTTATTAATTGTTATAATTTATTATATTATATTTTTTCTTTAAAGTCAAGAAAGAATTTTTTGAATTGTATTATCTATAAACTCCATATCTTCTAGTGAGAGGTCTTTATATTTAGACAAAAGATTTAGAATTTCTTCATGCTATTTATTTTTTTCAAACTTAGCTATTTTACGAGCAAGTTCTCGTTTTTCTTTACGATTCATTAAAAACTTTCCTTTCTTTATTGTATATATATTATATCATTTTTTTTCTTTAAAGTCAAAAAATTTTTTTAAAAATTCTTCTTCAGTTAAGATAGGAATTTTTAATTCTTTTGCTTTTTTATTTTTAGTAGAATTACTATCTGAATCATTATTAATTAAAAAATGTGTTTTACTGGAAACCGCACTTGTGACTTTTCCACCTGCATTTTTTATTTTTTCAGACAATTCATTTCTATTTTTAAATAATTTTAATTTACCTGTTATAACAAAAGTTACGTCTTTTAAAATATTTAGATTTTCGTCTTTTTTATTAATAATAATATTCATATATTTATTATAAATATTATCAGCTTCTTCATAATCAAAATTAACTATATTAGATCCAATAGCTAAAGCAATCCCATCTATTTTTATTAAATCCTTTAAAGTTACTTTACGAAAATCCTCGTATGTGTCTATTCCATTTTTTTCTAAAAGTTCAACAATAGCTTTACCAACTAAAGGTATTCCAATAGCACAAATAAATGAAGTTAAATTAGTTGTGCGGGAATCATCTATTGCTTTCAATATTTTATCGACAGACAAAATCCCAAATCCGTCTTTTATTATCCACTCTTCTCGATATTTTTTTAACTTAAAAATATCTTCTATGCTTGAAAGCCAACCCCAATCAATTAATTTTTGTAAAGTCTTTTTAGACAATCCCTTAATATCTAAACCTTTTTTAGAACAAAAATGTGCTAAATGATTTATTATTTTTCCTTCGCAAGAAGGATTATCGCACACTAAAAAACGTGTACCTCCATTTGGAATAATTTTTGTTGGTCCTCCGCAATAAGGGCAACGACTAGGAGGTCTAAAGATATCTTTTCCTTCTCGACTAGAAACACTTTTTTCAGCTCTTTCTATGTAAGGAATAATTTGATTTCTTTTACTTACCCAGATTTTTTGACCCTCATGCGGAAACTGACTTAAAACATTTTCTAATATTCCCAAATTATGTAAAGAAGCTCTTTGAATAGTAGAATCTTCTAACGTAATTGGTTCAAAAATAGCAACAGGTGTTAATATATCCCCTCTACCTGCTTTCCATTCAATGTCTTTCAAATAAGTTTCATATTCTTCATCATATTCTTTTAAAGCAAAACCGCCTTTGAAATGATGTTCTGTTTTACCTTTAGAATCATATTCTTCGCAATTATTAAATTTAAAAACATAACCGTCTATTGGATATTTATATTTTATTGCAAAGTCTTTTAAAAAAGAAATAGATTTATCATACAAACTTTTTTCTTTAACTCTAAAGCAAGGAACTGTATGAAAACCAAGTATTGATAATAAAATTAATTTATCATTAAGTGTTTTCGCATATTCAAAACCCTCAACACAATCCCAAGCAACAAAAGTTAAATTTCTTTTTGAACATTCTTTACTATCCAGTAATCTTAAACTTCCAGCCGCAAAATTTCGAGGATTGGCAAAATCTTCTTTAAATGCTTCAAAGTCATCATACTTACAAATAACTTCTCCATCGACCACTATTTTACCAGCTGTTTCCGCTGATCGTATCTTTAATTCTGTTGGTATAGATGAAATTACTTTCGCATTATGTAAAACATTTTCTCCAACTTTGCCATTTCCTCTAGTCTCTGCTCTTGTAAGTTTCCCCTTTTCATAAGTAAGACTCATAGATAATCCATCTAATTTTAACATACCCAAAACTTCTGAATTTCCAAAATAAGATTTTATTTCTTCAATATCTTTGGTTTTATCTAATGACAACATCAGATGTTCGTGTTCTATTTTTTCAAGACTATTAACTACTTCATAATTTATTATATCAGGTTTATTTTTTAAACTATAATATATTTCATCATATTCTTTATCAGAAACAATCGGATTTCCTTCTTCATATGCTTTATCGTATTTTTTAATTAATTCAATTTTGTTTCTTTCTTCATTATCTCTGTGCATATATTTTTCTCCAAAGCTTCCTCTGCCATCATCCAAACATCATCTTTAGAATTTTTCTCATACCACTCTTCATCAAGATTAGTTCTTTCGATTAAATAGTTTTTCATTCTTGCCAGATTCTTTTTATAAAAATCAGCATGATTATTAAATTTATTTGAATCTCCCCAGAAAGAAGTTGACCCTTCATGAAACAGAAAAACTGAGTTTGGAAGAGCTATTCTTCTATCTGCCGCAAGAAAAATATAGAATCCCGCACTACAAGCACTTGATATATTGATTGTAATTATAGGTGTTTTAGAAAGCTGTATGCTATCAATAATTGAGAAACAAGCATAAAGGTCTCCGCCTGGCGTATCTATATATATCTTAATAGGTTCTCTTTCTTCTATTGGAACTTCATTCTCTTCATCGATAGAATTAAAAAGTTCTACCATAGTATGTATATACTCTGCTAAATCTGAAGTTACATCAGTATAAACATGAATCCTTCTTTCTTTAAAATGAATAAGTTCCAAAAGATCTTCAAAGGACTGAACTTTCATTCCCTGCTTTAAAAGAAATTCTTTTGCCAATTCTGAACTTTTTTTGATATTTGCCATACTTTAATTGTCTCCTTAATCTTTATTACATATTTATTATATCATATTTTTTTATAAAAATCAAAAAATATTTTTATATCTATCTTCATTAAGTTTTTCAAATACTAATTCAATAGTATCTTTATTTTGCATAATCTGCTCAAAAAGAACAGGTGAAAAACCAGAAACTAAAGTTATATCTTCTGATAATAAAGTTGGAAAAGAATCCTGTCTTGCATCAACATTCCAAAAGGTAAGATGAGGCAATGTATATCCATAATCTTTCCACTTCTGTTTTGCGGAATCCAGTGTTGAAACTCCTTCTGTACATCCATCAAACTGCATATCAGAAATAATAATTAGATTCTGCGGAATCTCTTCTTGAGAACATTTTGATTCTACAGCCATATCTAAAAGTAAATTATAAACTTTTTTTATATCTGTATTCCAACCCCAGTTAGCCTTATTCATATTGGTTACTTTTTCAAAAAAAGTATTTCCTTTTAATTTTACTATCTGCGGATGGTCAGAAAAAGTTATAAACTTATCTTTAAACACCCCCTTATTTTTTTCAGCACAATATAAACCAAGTGATAAAGCCACCTCTATAGGTCTTCCACTCATACTGCCTGAAGTATCTACAACAGCTATACCATTAAATTTAGCATTATTGATATAATCTTTAAGATTATCCCAATATTTATTTACAACATTAATTTTCTCTTCATTTTCTCTTCTCCAAAGAAGATCTAAAGCCTTATGAACACACTCATAAGGATATAATGTTCCCGCATTAACTTTAGTATTTTTATTTTTTATAAACTTCATATAGCGCTCAGAAGTTTCTTCTCTTCTTAAAAAAGCATTACTATAAAGAAATCCCGCACGAGAAGGAATCTTAGAAAAATCTATTTCATCCCAGTTTTTCTGAGACATAAGACTTTCTACTATCTTTATCTTTTTGCGGAGGCTCGATAAAGTTTTTCTGTACTGCTTGGCTGTCATACCAAGTCTTCTCTGGATTATTTTTGCGGCAGACTTAGTCTCTAAGCTTGATGCATTAGCACTTGGAAGCCATTTTGCACATAAGCTAGGATATTCTGATTTAATGTCTTCCGCAAGCTGTTCTTTAATCATTTTAATCATTACTGATTCTAATGGTGTATTTAAAAAACTATACACTAAATCGTCCCATCTACCAAAATCAGCTACATATTCCATATTTCTTTTGGCTGCAAGCGGATAGTTTTCAGCTAACCAGTGCATTACAACTCGGAAAAATCTTCTTTCTCCCTGGCCTCCTCTAATATCTCTCAGGTAAAACAGACATTTCATAGCCAGGGATTCACTTTCCGCAAATGCTTCTTCAAATAAAAGGATGCAATCTGCATCAGTTCTATTCCTATAAGCTCCACCTAGAGCAAATAAATCTACTAATCCAGAATATGTTGTTTTATAAGCAACATCTCCATTTTCAGTATAAGTAGTATTTTCTCTTTTTTCCATCTCATTTAAAAATCTATTCATTTATTTTTTTCCTTTCTAAATCTTTGACAAGATTAAACCACTCTTGAAAAACCTTTCAATTTTTTAATAATTATTCTATTTAACATAACCTCAATATCTGCTTCTGGAATTATTTCTTCTCCTTCAAAAGTATCTCGATAAAGAGCTTCAATATCAACCATCAAAAGACCAATTATTTTATCTTTTAATTCATCTGAAATTAATTTAGAATCATAGCAAAGTTGAGTTATTATATTGTCTTTTAAAAGAGTTACTAGTTCAGGTTCATTTACTATATATCCTTTTTCCATAATATCTCCTTTATTTTTTATTATAATATATTATATCATATTTTTTTATTATTATCAACAAATTCGTCTTTTTCTTTTAAAGCTATTATAGCCATATCTAAAGCTTCTATATAGTCAATAGGATAACTTCAGCCTTTATTATTTCTAATGCATCTACAGCTTCTTTAATCTTCATATTCTTCTTCAATTTCTTCCCAAGTAGCGGAAATATTATCTAAAATAAAATCAAAAGCAATATTATTCATTTCTTCTTCTGTTGCATCAATGGGCACTCTAAGAATGGCATTTATATAAGAAGAATCTACTTCAATTTTTATTCTTTTTTGCTTTTTTAAAACTGGTATTATTTTACTTTCCATTATTCTTCTTCGCTCCAACCGCATTCTATACATTCCCACATAAACTGTTCTGCTAATTCATTAAGTTCTTCTTCAGTTGTGTCATCTTCTACTTCTATAAAATCTTCATGCTCACCGCCAACAAATCCTGTTTCTACCCAAAGCTTTATTTTTCTCATAATTATTTTCTCCTTATCTTTTATTACATATATATTATATCATATTTTTTATAAAAAATAAAAAAGATAGGTATTAACCTATCTTTTTAAATTACTAAATTTTACTTATTTCAACAATAAAACCAGTATTTAATATTTTTACTCCAAGAGCAGTTCGATATTGCTCAGAAATATCTGACGCATTTATACAAATATTTGACATATTTCCGCACACTAAAATTTTATCATTATTATCTACCAAGGCGGCTGCTGCTATTTCAGCATCCTTCGCATTGCGGACTCCTTTTCCACCTCGTCCCTGTGTCGGATATTCAGAAAGCTTAGATTTTCTAGCATTACCATTTTTATAGAAAACTGCATAATAATCTTCTTTATTTCTTATAGGAAGAACTGATACTATTTCATCATCTTCCTCAAGTTTAATACTCTTTACTCCTTGTGCGGTTTTACCTACAACCCGCACTTCTCCAGAAACAAAGTGAATTGTATATCCTTTTCTTGTTGAAACTATAATATCTTCATCAGTCATTAAGAAAACATTACAAACTTCATCATTTTCTTTAAGCTTTATTGCGGAAATGCCTGTTTTCTTTTTAGTTTTATTAAATTCCGCAAGTTCTGTTTTCTTAATCATTCCTCTCTTGGTTGCAATACAAATATATTTTTCTTTTGTGTCGTGATAAAGTGAATAAATAGTAGAAACTTTTTCATCATATTCTAATTCAATCAAAGAAGAAATAGATACGCCTTGACTACGATTTGTTCCTTCTGGAATATTTTCCACTAATATTTTATACATTTTTCCTTTAGTAGTAAATATCATAAGATTATCTATTGTGTTAGTGCGGATTACCTTAGATGTAATATCATCTTGAGATTTTACTCCCTTTCCGTTTCTTTTCTGAGCTTTAAAAGATTTTGAAGGTATTCTTTTTATTAATCCACTTTCGGTGATTAATACTACACATTCTTCAGGCTCTATCTCCACAATTTCTTTTTCTTCTTTTGGGACTTCAATTTGTTCTAATTTAGTTCTTCTTTCATCTCCATAATTATCTTTAAGCCAAGCTATTTTTTCAATTAATTTTAGATTTCTATATTCTTTCTCTTGAATTATTCTCTTATGATCTGTAATTGCATCAATAAGACTTTTTAATTCTTTATTAAGCTCTACTGACTCTAATTTTGCCAAACTACCAAGTTTCATTCCCACAATAGCTTTGGCTTGATTTTCTGTAAAACTATATTTTTCACAAAGCTTTTCTTTTGCGTTTTTAGAACTCTCTGAGCTTTTAATAAGTTTAATTATATTGTCTATATCTTCCAATGCTTTAACAAGTCCTTCTACAATTTCTTTGCGGGACTTAGCTTTCCGCAAATCAAATTTTGTAGATTCTAAAAGAACTTGTTCTTGATGTTCTACATAATACTTTATCATATCTATCATAGAACACATCTTAGGAGTTCCATTAACAATAAAATTCATATTGTAAGATACTGAGTTTTGTAAATCAGTTAAAACAAAAAGTTTGTTTAAAACTTTATTAGCGTCTGCGCCCTTTTTTAAAGTAAATACTAATCTATTATTTCCTAAAACTGATTCATCATCAAAATCTTCTATATATCTCTCTAATTGATCAATATTCTTTTCAATCTGCTCTTTTATTTTGTTTCTATAAGCTCGATAAGGAATTGAAGTAAAAATAATTTTATTATCTTTTATTTCATAATCTCCTCGAATTTTTAAAGATGTTGAAGAATGTCCTGTTCTAAAAGCCTCTTTTATATCTTTTTTATTAATAATGGTATTAGATAATGGAAAATCTGGACCTGGCATAATCTCTAACAATTTATCCAAAGTAATTCCATTGTTTTTAATATAAAATATAATAGCTTCACAAGCTTCTTTTAAAGAATGAGGTAAAGAATTATGTGACATAGACACTCCGATTGCTTGACGCCCATTACATATTGCATTTGGAAACAAGCTTGGTAAAACAATAGGCTCCATATATTCTCCGTTATAGGTTTCTTTTAATGGAACTACATTTTTCTTAAAATTATTCATCATTAGGTCTGCATATTTTGACGGCTTAGCTTCGGTGTTATGATTAATAAAACCGTTTCCTATATAAGCATGACTTTCATCATCTATTTTTAAAGAATAAACAATTTGCATATCCTCCACTGGTTCTATTTTTTCTATTTTTAAATAAACATAGTTTTCTATTAAATTTTCTATTTTATTAAATTCTTCTTCAGATATTTTTCCTTTTGCTTTTTTATATGATTTTTTATTGCTAAATCCATTTTTTTTATAAAAATTTCCTTTATAATTTTCTCTAATATAATTAGTAATTTCATAAATGTTACAAATATTTATATTAGATATAATCTTTTTTTGATTGTATTTTTCTACAAAATCTTCTAAACTTTCTTTTTTTCTTTCAGAAAGAAAATTAATTTTATTTTTAAAAGTCTCTGAATAAATACTATTAACAATTAATTTTATTTCATTGCGAGTTTTTGATCTATTGATAGTAGAAATAATCCCAAAATCTTGCAGTAAACTAATCTGAATTTGATTAATTAAAGTTTCACTGATTGAAGAATAAATAATTCCATGCCTTTCATGAATAGAGCCATCTCCTTCAAAAAGATATTTTAAAAGTGTAGCTTTATATTTCAAATCTCCTTTAAAATATTGTTCTGGCAAACATTTATCTTTAGATTTTCCAAAATTAAATTTTTTTATAAATAAAGGTTGATACGATTGATCTGCAAAACAAAATTCATAATAATCTCTTTTTTCATTTTTACAAATAGATGCTTCGCAAGATGGAACTTCTCTTTTCATATATTGAACTACTGGTTCAATCATCGCTAAGTCTTTATTATTAATTCCTATTCTACTTTGTGTTGTAACATATCCTTCTGAAATCATTGAGCCAAGCATTGCCGCTTCAAGATAATCATCTCCCTCTCCATTGAAAGGCACTTCTTTAGGGGTTAATAATAAAATTTTATCCTCTTCCTTTAACTCTTCAGCTAATTTCCACCCAAAAGTTAAATCTTTATTTAAAACCATAAGAGGATGATTTTCAGTAACTCTAATAGACATCCCATTTTGAAGTGTAATTTTTAAAACAGGATATTTTCCACTATTAAATAATTTTGAAGCATGATGACTTTTTCCATCAAAACCAATAACGTTTAAATCTATATCATATTCCTCAGATTCTGAACTATTTTTAATAATTTCTTCAATTTTTATGGTCCCTTTATCTGAAGGAATTAAAGTATCTCCCGTCAAACAATATCTTGAAGATGCTCGCATATCATTATTTTCTTGTGTACCTAGAGAACCCTGTCCAATAATTAGAGGATAGCGCATTAAATAAGGCTGAGACATTTTACAAAGAACTCCATAACAACTTGCATCGCCATGAAAATAACTTGTCATAAGCGTAGAGCCTACTATAGCATTACATTTTTTAGTCTTACTTTTACTATTCATTTTTAAAAATTCTTCCATTGTCCAAAGAATTTTTCTTTGAGCTGATAATAAACCATCCTCAATAGATGGAATTGCTCTATCAGTTAAAACTTCAGAAGCATACGTTAGAAAATTATTTTTAGATTCATTTAATATGTCTATTTCAGTAATTAAACTCATTTATTCCTCCTTAATCAAAATTAAATCCTAATTTTTCTGCATTATTATAAATATATTCTTTTCTAGGTTTTACATCAGACCCCTGTAAAATAGTTAATAGTTTTTCAGTTTCTTCTATGTCTGAAATAGTGATTCTTTTAAATCTTTGATTTTCAAAGCAGACTGTGTGCAGATCGGACGCGTTCAATTCTCCAAGCCCCTTGGCCCTCAGAATATCATACCCAGAACTATCATTCTTTAATCGCCATTTTTCTAGCTCTTCATCGGAATAAAAATATAATTCTTCTTTATTTTTTCTTAATATATATAATGGAGTTATAGCTCTATATAATTTACCCGCTTCAATTAAAGGTCTCATATAAGTAAAGAAAAAAGTAATTAACAAAAGTGAAATATTTTCACCATCTGAATCTTGATCTACTGTAATAACTACTTTGTCAAAATTAACTTTATTTATATCAAAATTGTCACCAAAACCTCCACCAATTATTTTTACAATATCAGAAATTTCTTGATTGTTCATAATTTTTTCTAAACTTTGTTTCAATGGTGAAATAATTTTGCCTCTTAACATATAAATACAATCTGTTTTAGCATTTCTAGCCTCTATAGCAGCACTTCCCGCACTAAGACCTTCTACTAAAAGTAGGTTTCTTTCTTTTGAATTCTTATTTACGCAGTCAATAAATTTATTACTTAACTGCATTTTTGCTTTTAATCCTTTTTCTTTTGGTTTTCTTGCTAAATCTTTAGCTTTTTTAGCCTTTTCCCGCACTGTTCTCGCTAGCAATGCTTTTTCAATAATAGCTTTTGCATCAGAAGAATGAGTATTTAACCAGACTCTTAGTTCTTTAGATACAAGTCTCTGAACTATAGTTCTAGCTTCTCCAGAAGTAAGAACCTCTTTAGTCTGTCCACTAAATACTGGATCAGGCATGATAAAAGATAATACTAAAGTCAAACCTTCTTTTAATTCTTCACCTGTTAAATTAGAATCTTTTTCTTTAAGTAATTTATGCTCTTTTGCATATTCGTTTATTGCTTGCGTGAGCGCTGTGCGGAAACCGGTTAAATGAGTACCGCCAGTATTAGGAATATTATTAGTAAATAATTTGTAAGTATCACTATAGGCATCTGTATATTGCATAACTAATTTTACGCCTACTCTATCTTCAAGAGCTTCCGCATAAAAAATAGAAGTTAAGGTTTTCTTTTTGCTTGTTAAGTCTTTTATATAGTCTTTTATACCTTCTTTAGAAACTATAATTTCTTCTCTTTTATCTTTATACTTAAAAATAAAAGTTAAACCAGGTGATAAATAAGCTAATTCCTGTATTTGTGTGCGAAGTCTATTATAATCTAATTCTATCCCTTCTTTAAAAATCTCTGCATCTGGTTTAAATATAATCGTTGTTCCAATTTCTTCATTTTTATCTGCTATAATCTCAAAATTTTTAAGTTCACCTTTAGCAAAAACTGCAATAGCTTTTTTCTTGTCTCTCCTGGATTCTACCGCAAAAGACTCAGATAAAGCATTCGTTGCCTTCGCGCCTACGCCGTTTAACCCTCCAGATGAGTTATATCCTGACTTCCCGGATGAATCAAATTTTGCTCCAGTGTGAAGTTTTGTAAAGATGTTTATAAATTTTTCTTTACCTTCTTTAGTATTGCTAAAAGGAACTCCTCTACCGTTATCTTTTATTTTAACAGTATTTTCTTCGTTTACATTAATTTCTATTTTATTACAAGCACCAGCTAAATATTCATCTACACAGTTTGAGATGACTTCTAGCGCGATATGGTGCACTCCATCAATTTCCGTTGAGCCGACGTACATTCCAGCTCTGAGGCGGATTGCCTCCAGACTTTCAAGAGTTTTTATCTGTTCTACTCCATATTTCAAATCCTAGCTATCTCCTTTCCATCGCTAATTCTTTTTGCTATTACAGTATAATCTTTAAAAATTTCCGCATAATATCTATTTAATAACCACTGCATATTTTCTTCACTATAAAAAGAACTTTCTGTATTAAAAAACACTTCAATTATCTTTTCATCAGCTTTTAAATTAACCGTATAATTCAATGCATTTGTCAACAGTTATTTCTCCTTTCGCAAGTTTATCTGCAATTTCATTTCCTAATATTCCCGCATGACCTTTTATTTTCTTTAATTCAATTCTATTTCCCTGTTGCCATAAAACAAAATAAAATTTAATAATATCTAAATTCTCAGGTTTCTTTTTATCACTCTTTATCCAACCATTCTTCTCCCAATTAAACATCCAATTAGTTAAAGTATTAATCGTATAAGAAGAATCACAATAAAAAGTTATAGGTTCTTTTTCTTTTCCATATCTAGCTAATGCATAGCAAGCAGCTAATAATTCTTGTTCATTGTTTGTAGTGTCTTTTTCTGATATTTTTGAATGACAATATAAAACTTTTTCTTTTTTATCATCCATTATAACCACCCCAAATCCACCTGGTCCAGGGTTTTTTCTACAAGACCCGTCTATATATCCAATCATATTTTTTTCCTTTCTTTTTTATTTTACATATATATTATATCATATTCTATAAAAAAAATCAAAAAAAATAAACCCCTGATTGCTCAGGGGTTATAATTTTATAAAGCTTTCATGTGCTTTAAAGTATTTCTTCCAACTTCGCCATCAATAGTGATTTTAACAGCTTTTTGAAAAGCTCTCACTGCGATTTTTGTTGCTGGACCAAATTCTCCATCTTCTTTAAGTTTTTTATTACCGTTATACCAATTTAAAAACTGTTGTAAATATCTAACAGACTTACCTTTGTCTCCTTGACAAAGATATCCTTTTTTAGGTAATGCAGGATATTTACCCTTGTAAGAAGATTTTTCTCCTTCTTTCTTTTTACTGCTCTTTATATAAAGTTTATTTATATCTATGCTTCCCGCAAGACCATTTATTTTTGCGGAACTTGAATATTGCCACATATATTTAGTTCTTTTATAAGATAAGGATTTAGAGTATTCCGCAATCCAAATCTTATATTTCTTTTCTAAAGCAGAAGGATATAAATAACCATTCATTGTACTTGTATTTGCATATACTCCTGTTTTAAAGCCAGCTGCAAGAATCTTATCGCAATAAGCTTCGCAGATATCAGTACAATACTTCTTACCTTTTTTTCTTGCGATTGATGAGTTTAATCTTTTACCAAATTCCCAGTCAAAAAATACAGGCAATGTAATATATGATTTAAACTTTTTAATAAGTTTTAATGTAAATTCTGCTTCTTTTTTAGCTTCATAAGTAGTTATAGCTTGTGAATAATGGTAAGTCCCAATTTTCATTCCAGCCGCATAAGCATTTTTTATATTATGAGCAAAAACAGAATCTTCTCCAAGAGCAAAAGAAGATTGTGCTGTATAACCTGTTCTAAGAATTATATAGTTTATTCCTTGTTTTCTAATCTTGCGGAAGCTCGTCTCAGAAACCTTTCCTTGCCAGGCTGAAATATCAATACACTTAACTGACAATTCCCGCACCTCCTCAGTGTTTTTCTGTTTTACCTATAACTTTAGCTTTTGCAATTGTTTTTTTGCCAGCTTCACCATCTGCTGTTAAACCATTCTTCTTTTGGAAAATCTTAGTTTTTGCAGCAGTATCAGCTCCAAATATTCCATCTTTAGAAACATCTGCCCCCCACCAGCATAAAAACTCTTGCCATCTTTTTATATCTGTTCTAGTTCCAGTTTCTCTTGAAACTAATTTTGTTGGATATTTTCCTTTATATTTACTTTTAACTGGTTTAGGTTTAACAGATGAAGTTTTAGAATATTTAGGTCTATAAATACCATAAATATATCTAGCCTCTCTTGTTCTTTTGGCTACAATACCTCCACTAGTATTTCCTTCAATGGTTGAAACAGTTCTTGACGAGCCAGTATGCTTATAAACAAAACCAGTATGATCTCTTGAACCACGCTCACTATTATAGCCATTTCCATCCCACGTAAATATAATTATATCTCCAGGCTGTGCGTTTGACATTTTTACATGAGTACAATTCTTTTTAAGCCATTGTTGGAGATAAGGAACGTAAAAAACAGGTTTTCCGCCATAAAGCAGTCTCTTTCCACCCGCTTTATCCATTGCATAACTTACACATCCCGCACACCAAGCAGAACCAGTGGGAAGCTACTTATAATAATTCCAAACAAAATTACCTCTTCTACCAAGGTTTTTTTCCATAACCTTAATTACATCTCTACCAGTAACTTTTGCCATTATTCATCCTCCTCTTTCGCATCAATTGGGTCTCTACTCTCGTGTGAAACAAATCCATCTCCAGCTATCTCGCCGCCGCACACTTCACACGTTCTGCCCAATCTTTTTTGTTCTCTCATAGCCTCAGTATGATAACTTGCTTCTGGAGAAAAATCATTGTTTTTATAAGCTACATATATATTAAAAATAATTGAAAGTAAACCTGCTCCAATTAAATTAAAAATTCCATTTTGCTGACAATTAAAAAAATCTAATGAGTTAAGGATTCCCGCAAAAATAACATTAGCTCCAAGCAAAATAGAAATTATCACTCTTATCCATGCTTTAATCATTTTGTCTATCTCCTTTTCTTTATTAAGTCAACTCCTAAATATTTTTCGATTAAATTATCTACATTATCTTCATTTATATAAGGAGTTACTGCTTCTAAAAAATCTGTTTTATTTTTTTTCTTTCTTTTGTCTATTTGTAATTTACAAGTAATTATAGCCTAGGCTACCCAAAAACCAAACCAGCAGTAAGTAAATTCTGCTGGCGGATAATTGTTTGTTATATAACAGAAAGCGAATAAGCCTATAATACAAATATACATTAATAAAACAGAGCATTTATTAAATGTAATTTTTTTCATTTTACACTCCTGTATACTTTTTGAAATCTAACTTCACTCTCTATTTTATTTGTAATAAAGCTTGTTAAATCTCCATGAATTTCTTCTAAGTAAGCTAAGGCATCTTTTGATAATATTTTTATAACATTATCAAAGCATTTGTTAAAAGCTTCTTTTTGAGCTTCTTCGGTAAAAGCATTTTTACCTTTTAATTCATCTACATATGTTTGATTTATTGAAACAACACAACTTTCAATAGTGTTTTCTAAAAGCTCAATATATCTTTTAGCCTTTTTATCTTTTGTCTTTTCCATTAATTCTTTTTTCTTCTTTTGGATTAATGTAATTAAAAAACCTGTTATAACACCCAAAAGAGGAACTAAACATAAATCAAAAATCTGCTGTAAAATATCCATAATCTTTTATCTCCTTTTTAAAGTTTATCTGCTATTGCGGCGACCTCACTTCGGTAAATATTTTTTAAATCAATTTGTCCAAAACAATCTTTTCCCTTGAAAAGATTTGATACTCTTATTAATCCATTATTAGGTCCCGCATAATCTATTAAATCTAACTGTGTTTCAGTGTCACCATCTAAAATAACTTGACAATTTTTGCCAGCTCTTTGGAGAATTAATTTCATTAAATCTACACTTAAATTCTGAGCTTCTGTTACATAAAGACAAGTTTTTGAATCTGAACCTATATCTATACCTCTACAATCTGCTACTGGAAGAAGCATAATTTTTTCGCTTAAAACTAAATTTTCAACATACTCTAAGCTTCCTAACTTCCCGATTAAAAAGTTTCCTATCTGGGAGTCTAAGAGCTTGTCTTCTCGCGTTCCGGGATAAACTAAACATTATATTTTTCAATATAAACCTGACTATATCTTATTTTAAAACTAAGACCCACGCACTTCCCTTTTATTTAAAAAGGTACTCTTATAAAAAGATAGTCGATGAATGTTCTTCTCTTCGAAGCTTCACTGCTGATTATTCAATCTATTTAATTTTCAAACATTCGCACTTAATTGTATTTCAAATTTATGCTGTAGTTTAAATAGCTTCAGAATGTTCCAGCAATTCACGTGGTTTTACTTGAGCCTTATCCCGTTTTATTTTATTTTTAACCCAAGCCTTGCTGCTCCTCTCACCGCGACAGGATTGCAAGCAAAATAGAGTCTATCTACCTCTCCTTTTTCTAGCTGTTGTAGCATATAAGATACTGAAAGAATTGATTTTCCGCTTCCAGGCTTACCAGTTAGTAAGGTTACTTGATTGTTTACTAAACTATGCATAGCCATTCTTTGGTAAACATCTTTAGGTTTTATTTCACCAATCCAATCAGATTTAAAGCTATAATAATTAATATTATTAAGTTTACCATCTTTGTATAAGAAACAATCAATTACTTCACCAGAACTATTCTGTGCCACACAATATTCATTATTTATAAGATTTTCATATCTTATTGTATTATTTCCCATATAAATTCGACTTAAATCTTCATCAGAAAAAATCATTTTAGTATATCCAAGAGAGTCACGTAATTGATATTCTTCGGACTGAATCATTTTATCCCCAAAAAATAAATTAGCTATATTTTTTAAACAAATATCATTAGTAACAAATATTAAATCATCATGCTCGTTTGCGGCAATTGCTGTAGCTAAAATACAACTATCATTATTTATTGGTAAATTTTTTTCTTTTATAGGTTCTAATAAATCTTCTGTAAAAACAATTATATTAAAGGCAGAAGGATTTTCATTTATTAATTTTGTTAAATGACTTGCTGATACTTTTATATCTATACTTTTATTTGCGGAAGTTTTAATATGTTCTAGTTCAGATAAAGTAACTGAAGAAATTGCAATAGGTCTTTCTTCTTTTAAAACTTTATCACCCGCAATTAAAAGACTTGAAGTATCATAGAATTTAAAATCTTTTTTTACTAGCATTAATTCTCCTTGTCTCTCATTTTTCTTAGTCTCTGATAAAGTTTTTCTTTTTCATCTATATAATTTTTTAATGAGTCTTCTTGATCTTTTATTATATCTTTTAACAAATCTATTTCGCTTTCTTTAATTTTTATTTGTCTCGTTAAAGCTTTTGCAAGATAGTCTGTTTTATCATAAAATTTACTTCTATTAACAGAAAAATAAAGTTGTTTTAAAGATGCAAGCTCAGGTCTAAGAACACAATTAAGTTTATGTTTTAAGTATTTTATTTTGGCTCTTCTTTCTGAAATACTTTCACCTGTTATTTTTGCTTTAAAATCAAAATCATCTGGATGACAATAAGCTTTTCCAATAAACTCTCTATTTTCAGTTCTATAGGTACATGTTGTTATTCCTTTGTCTTCATCAAAGAAAAAATCTAAATGAGTTTTCATAATTCTAATTCTCCTTTTTTATTTTATTGTATCAAAAAAAAAGAAAAAAATCAATTAACCATATATTTATCATCAGGTGTTGTACTTCCAAAATGACATTTAGAAGTAATAAAGTGCTGAACATCTTCACTATAAACATTTTCCATTGCCATAGCACTAAAATAATATCCACCATCAAGAGAAAGTTTTATTTTACTTATATCTTCTTGGCTATTCTTTTGCGGATTTGCTTCAAAAAATGCACAATATCCTTCTATAAAACCACCTGTGATTTTAACATTTATTGGTAATTTTGTAATATGCTGACATACAGCAATTCCACACCCAGACGTTGTAGAACCACCTCCAGAAGCAACACAAAGATTAGGAAAGACAATACCTTTTACTGTTCCACTTTTCATTTCTAAGCTGCCAGCTCTTACTTCTATTCCAGTAGAACCAAGAATTTCTGCTCCATCAATTATTAATATCCCGTCTCCTTGCGGATGATATACACCTGCACCATTCTCTAAATCTAAACATCTAATAATGCCACCATTTAATTCTATGCGGGTGTTCGTTGAAGTTGAGCTTCCTTCCCCGGTTACTCCGAATGACCATCCCTCAATAATAACCTTATCTTCTACTATTAAAGTTGCTGTTTGAGATATATCGTCATCTGCGGTCATTATTACTCCAGCTATTACGTTCTTTCCACCGCGAATTCCGCATTCATATCCTTTTAATTTTAAAGTAGCTCCATGCGAAACTGCAACAAGTCCAGATGAAGAAGAAAAATTATCGGCAGCCGCAATATTAAAACCATTAAAGTCTATTGTAACTTTCTTGCCTTTTGGAATAATAAGTGTTTCATTTCTAAGTATATTCGAAAGTAATTTTATATGAATTTCTTCACTTTCCACCTAAAAAGCTTCTTCTATCTCTTGGAATAACTATTCACTATTTACTAATACTTTATAAGAATTAGCATCAATCATATCTTGAAAGTAATAAATTTTATCTTTATCATTAGAAAAAGATATTCCTTTTAAAAAATCTTTCATCAAAACCTCCTTAAATTATCAAAATTCCATCTTGAACAGTAGCATCTTTAGAATCTAAAATTAAAGTATTATTTTCTTTATCAATTTGATTATCTAAATAAATATTTAATACTCCTTCATTATTTTTAGTTAATTCTTTTTTTAACTGTTCATTCTCCTAATTAGAAAGCTCTAATTGCTTTTCTAATTTTGTTATATTTTCTTTCAGCTAAGTATTTTCAGTTTTTAATTCTTCATTATCAGAAGAAATATTTTGTAGTTTTAAAACCCATTTGTTTTTACCATTTAAAATGTATGTATCTCCTGTTTCTATAATAAAAACTTCACTTCCTTCTGCTGGGGTTTTAGTGGGAAGTTTTTCTACTTCTGAAACTAAATCACAAACATATTTATAAACTCCATAAACACTCTGGTTTTGCTAAATAATCTATATCAAAAATATCCTCCTTTCTTAAAGGTGCTTTTTGTTTAAAAATTTTGCTATGCGTGAAAATTTTCAAAATACGGTTATCACAATTAAAAACAATAAAAAAGAGAGGAAATAAATTATTTTTTCCTCTCTCATCCAATATCATACCACGGTTCATCTTCACCTTTACAAACTACAGTAGAAGAACCAGTCTTTGATACATATTCTACCCATTCTTGATTACCGTTTAATATGTACTCTTTTTGTGTACTAATAACATATAATCTACTTCCCATTGATGGAGTCTTAGTAGGAACTTTTTTAAGGTCTTCTTCTGAATCACAAACATAATAATATTGTCCATAAGAAGAACCTTGTTCATTCTACTTAACAATTTTTATCATAACAAACCCTCCTTTTTAAGTTATAATTTTTACCAATTGATTATTATTATTTTCTGTCCAAAAGAAAGAGTTTTAAATCTTCGATAATTTCCTCTAAGCTAACTGGCATATTATTATGTGCATCTAACTCAACATGATAAATCACGCCTTTTTCTATATCTTCGAATTTATTATCTGTATGCGAATGTCCGCAAAGATTTATTGTTTTTTTGCTTAATCCATCACCATCATCATAATTACTTGTTAAAGTTGGATAATGTGAAAGATAAAATCTATGTTTACCTCTCTTAAAAACTGTAGCATATCCGCATATTTCTACAACATTCTGACATTCCGCAAACATTTTCTTTCTGCGTTCAGTATCATGATTTCCATATACAATATGAACTCTTGCGTTAATACTTTCTATTAGTGCGCGATTCTCGACAAAAAGCTCATTTGATACCCCACCTAAACATAAATCACCCAGAATATAAAGATCATCTTCAGCGGAAACCGCACTATTAATATTTTCAACTATTTTTTTATTCATCTCTTGGATTGATCGAAACCCTCTCGGTCCATAAATAAAATCTGCATCATGATTAAAGTGGAGGTCTGCGGTAAACCATGTTTTTCTAAGTTTCTTCTGTCTAGCCATTTTAAATTTTCCTTCCTGTATTACATATATCCCAAACTTCATCATATTTAAAAGCATCTTTTTTAGGATGTTCTATACTAAACCACATATCTGTTAATCTATCAGTAGGTACTTTTTCTAATCCAGTTCTTTTATTGTTTCTATCTATACAAGTCTGTAATGGTTCATCAATAAAAACTGAAATTATTTTACATCTTGATAAAAAAGTAACTCCAATGTTATTTAAAATTTTCTTTCTAGCTTTTTCATTTAAATGAGTTGCATCAATAAAAATTTCTTCATGTTCTTTATCAAAAATAGAATCTCTTATTTTTTTTATAAAAAGTTTATATACTTCTTTTTCTTTGCTAAAATAATCTTCTCCCTCTTTTAAAAGTGAAAATCGTATTTCATCTCTAGAGATTCTAATTATTTTTTCAGGATTTTTGCTTTTGCTCATATAGTCTTTTATAAAAGAACTTTTTCCTGAGCCTGGACAACCAGTCATTAAATATAATGTTTTCATTTTTTCACCTCCTCCTCTTGTTTTATTTTATAAAAATTTTCAAACATTTCATCCATGTCTTTTATACTATAAATATCAAAGCTATCGGTATGTTGTTTATAAGTAAAATTTTGAAAATATAAATGATTTGTTTCTTTATCTATTAAACATAGAATATTTTCACAAGCTAAATCAACTTTTTTTAAATCTTCTATTTTCACATTGATAAAAAAAATATCTTTTTGATAAAAACTTCTTTTTATTTCCTTTATAATTATCTTTTTTTATTTTTTTTATATAGTTTTTTTGCATGAATTTTATTTTTATTTTATTCTTTTTTCTTTTTCTTTCTTTATTATAAAGTTTATCAAAGGTTGTTTTCTTGTTTTTCATTTTTTTAAACTCCAAAAGATGAGCTAATTAAAGCTAAAAGAACATCAATAACTATACAAAATTCAACATATGTAAACTTTGAATATCTTTCTAACATATCTGTAGGATTGCGGAAACCGACAAATAAATACACTACTTGCACTACAATTAAAATCATTAGAATTATATTTATAATCATTCTTTATATTCCTTTCTTTTTTTATCTTATAATATATTATATCATTTTTTTTAAAAAAAAATAAAAAAAGTTATATTAAAAACGAGAATTAATATAACCTTTAATTTAAATTATTTACTTATCTTGCGGAGTTTCCTTTCCCATTTACTAATAAGTTTTCCATTTTCTTCTGAATTTGTTTTAAGAGAATTAATTCTATCTTTAATTCTTGTTTCTGTCATTTTAATAGCCATATTTACCACCTTCCTTTTTCAACGATTGCCTGTTCATATGTTATTAGATATTTAAAAAGATTTTTAAATTCATCATATAACCTTATTAAATCTTCTGGAATGTCAGTTCCACCTTTTTCATTTATTTCTTCTTCTATATTATGAAGATGCTCTTTTAATATCTCAAGTCTATTTTTTGCTGCTGTAACATCATAAATAGGAAGTTCATGAATAAAATGTGAATACTGATCTTCTGATTCAAAATGCTCTCTTTCTGTTGATATATAATCTTTTATCTTTATTTCATTACTCATTCTTGTTCTCCTCTTCTGCTTCCTCTATATCTGGAGCTTCTGCTGTTTCTTTCGCGATGCCTTCAATTACTTTAAACGCGAAGTTTTTATGCTTAAACGCAGTAAATTTCGGTCTATTCACGACTCTTACAACTACACCCTCCCGCACATGCGTTTTGCCAACTGGGTCTGGACCATCATAATATTTTTCAGCAATTGCTTTTATATAATCTCCAGCAGTTGCATAATCAGGATGTCCGCCTGGAACAACAAATTTTTCAAATATCGGCACAGTTTTAACCCCCATTTGCGCACATCTATACCGCATAAAGTCTGGAGTATATTCTACCACTGCCCCATCTTCATTGGTCATTGTCATTCTATAAACATAGATATCAGATTGCGGCTTATCATCTTTTCCGTCTGGATCACAACCATAAGAAAAGATTGTAGTGTCACCATATTTTTTTCTAAAATCTTTATCATTAGTTTTCTTATTGTTTGCGGGTGGCATAATCGGGGTTCCATTGTCTGTAAAACCCAGGATTTCATAATAAATCTCTTCGCCCTTCCACAGTTTACCCTCGAAGAATTTAGAATGAGGTTCACGGAAAGTATTGCTTCCATAAAAACCACCTTCGTAGTTTTCTAATACTGTGCGGCGAGTGCCTGATACATAACCCCAGTCATAAACAGGAGTACCATCTCGTCTAAGAAGTTTATCCATAATCGAGCGCTTATATTTTTTAAATACTGGAAGATATGCTGTACGAGCTGAGGTACCATGCATTTTAAGCGTGATTTCTATTTCATCACCTGGTCTAAATACTGAAAGATTGTAGGCTAATTGCTCTGTATCAGCGTGCTCCGCAAATAAAGGAGCTATAGGAACTTTTCTTTTTCTAGTCTTATTAGTTTTGTCATTAGGATTCCTTCTTTTTCCTCTTGGAATATATTTACGACAAATCTCATGACCATTAAAAACATCAATTGTATCTCCTACTTTCAACGTATCAATATCTCCAAAAGAAGAAAGTGAAGTAAGAGGTAAGAATAATCCATCTGATTTTTCTCCACGAAGCTTTATAGCTTTAACATTTCTTTTATCGGGGTCCATATATCCACCAATATTTTCACCATTTTCATTTTTAATTCTTAAAAGATTATTGGCTTCCGCAAATTCTTTAGAAAGCTGTCCATCTGTTGGAAAATATATTCCAATCTGTTCATTTTTATAAGTTAAATCAACGCAAACAGTATTTCCAAAACACTCTCCTAACTGTAATCTATCTGCATTAGGATGTTTTCGCACATTTTCAATTTTTGTTATATATGCTTTATACATTATTTTCTCCTTTCTTCAATTTCTTTATAGCATGAATCACAAACTGGAAGTATCCAGCATGAAGTTTGTTTTGTAGCTGGTTTTCCACATTTAAAACAAGTCTTTTTTGAAAGCTTCTCATATTTTCTTTCCCAATGATAATATCTTAGTGAGTCTTCTTTTGGAATTTCTTTAGGATAAAATCTAAGACAACCAAATTTTTCTTTGATTTGAAGAAAATAAAAATCTTCTATACAATTATTTCTCTTTAAAATTTGAAGCAACTCTTCACACATCTGTATTCCAAAGGCTTCCCACCAACCTCGCGGAATATCTTCAATCCAATTGTTTTCATAACTTCTTTCTTCAAAAGGAATAGGTTCTCCAAACATATCATCCACAGAAGCCATAAGAAAAGGATATTTTTCACAAAGCTCTTTATTAGTCATAAGTGTTAGCACCTCTCCCATTTAAAATCATACCAGTTTATATGTTTTCTTAAAGCTTTTGCAAGTTTTATCTGAAGTGTTTTATAATCACTTAAACTTTTAGGCGATTTCTTTTTTGCTAAAAACTTCATTACCCAATATATAGCTATTTCTTCGCTATCAAAATATTTCACCTGTCCTTTTGTTTTATGCTTTTTACTAAAGCTTACTGCTTTAATTTTTGCGGTTTCCTGTGTGCCGGTATCTGATTCCCACATTTTTCCTTCGCTCACCCGCAAATAAGCATCTGGCATCTCTATTAAATTAGAAGTTATTCTACTTTGAATAATTCCTTCTACTCTTTTAAAGTAAGAAATTTGATTTTCTTTTTTAGAAAAATAATCATAAATTTCTTTAAGCATTTCCGCATCTTCTAACGCATTATGCTTTTGGTTTTTTTCAACTTCTTTTACATCATTATATAAATTAATTAATTTAAAAGGTGCATCTAAATTAAATAATTTAACTAATGTTTTTGAATAGTCTTCTAAATTAGAAGAAATATTTCTAAGATACATAGCCGTATTAAAACATTTAGTATGCTTAATAGCTTTTTCAAGATAATGTTTATCTCCATTGCCATAACAGATAAAATTAGGAACTTCATCTTCTTTATCTGCGGACTTCGTAAAGACCCAGCCATGAAAATTAAAAATAGCTGACTCAATATCAGGAATATCATCAGCCGCAAGCTGTTCTTTTGTAATACCAGTTAAGTCTGTTATAAAAGGTGTTACTTTATTAAGATTTTCAGGTTTAACTAAAGTATGAAACCTATCTCCATCTTCACAAACGCAACCTATTGAAATAATCTCTTCCGCAAACTGACTGGCTTCAAAATCAATAAAAAAATTCATATATACTTTACTTCCTTCCAATTATCATGATGCTTTATTATGTTTTCCATATTCTTTCTTCCTACAATATTCATTGTATGAATCCTAATATGATATTCATTTTTTATATCTTCATGTTCTTCTAACCAATTTAAAATTTCAATATAGTCTCCACCATAAAGAACTTCATCTCCAGCATCATGGTCTAAATCAATAACTCCAATATATGAATGTGGCATAATTTTAAGAAAATCTATTACATCTTCTACTCTTTGTAGCCATATCCAATTTTCTAAATCGACAATACTTTTAGGAATTGGTCTTAAATCATCAACCCATATATTGACTTTATTTTTTTTCATTGTCGTTTTCCTTTCTTTTTTTATCTTATAATATATTATAACATATTTTTTTAATAAAATAAATAGAAAATAAAAAGATTTGAAATATAAGAAATCAATAGTCCTAAAAAACAAAAGCAATAAATTTCAATTTTTTTAATCAATATCTTTCTATTTGAATTTTTTTTAATAGAGTTTAAAAATAGCATTGCCGCAATCCAAAAGAAAGTTATCTCCCAATTTAATATAGTTATCATAATATCCTTTCTATATCTTTATATTTCATACGCACTTTACTATCTAAACCATTTGTTTCATCACTATGGAAATGTCCAAAATACCATCTTCCAAAAGAAACCTGATTATAAATCTCTTGAAGATAATCTTCAGTTGTTTTATCTACAGTCTTTTGGTCTAAATTATTCATATATAAATGAATAGGTTCAAGTGTTCTTGGACACGTATGACTTAATATAAAATCAAAGTGCGGCGATTGCTTAATTGCTGCTTCAATTTTTTTCTTATCCTCATCATTCATTTGTTCATCTTCAAACCAACTCCAACCATTACTGAGTCTATAAAATTTATCTACAGAGTAAGCACCATCCGCAACTAAAAATCTCTTATCATAAAGATAAAAATCACCATTATCTGGAAACATTATATTTGGGTAATTTTCTTCAATCCAAAAGTACCCATCTATTGGACCATTGCCCAAATAAGATAAATTATAAGATTCTATATTGCGGGGTCGCTCCTCGTGATTTCCTTGTACCGAGATAATGTTGACAGCACAAGACGAAATCCACTCTTTTCTTTTTTTATCTCTTTTATCAAGATAATAATTAATTCCCGCATCTCCTAATATAATTAAATAATCATCATAGGTAGAATGTACATTTTCACACCATTGCGGGAGCCAACTAAAATCTCCATGACAATCTCCTCTAACAAAAACTCTTTTCATATTGACAATTCTCCTTTTAAAATTAAATCCATAAACTTAATATAGAAGATTTCTATATTAAAATATTCTTTTAAAGAATCTAAATCTGCTTCAGCAATTAATCCTTCCACTACTTTTATAACAAAATTTTTTAAATAACATAAATACTCTTCTTCTTCATAATCTGACTCTCCTTTTTTTATATTTTTCAAATATTTTGTAGATTCAATGTCTAATATAAAGATATTTTCTTTTTCTTTTAAAAGATAAGCTACAATAATATCTGCAAAATATTCTACATAATGTGCTTTCTTCCAAAATTTTTCTTTATCATCTTTATTTAAAAGTTTTTCAGAAAAAGAATAATTAGACATCATGATTCCATAAAAAGTTTTTAAAGTTTGCTCTGGATTTATATATAAGATTTTATCTCTATTCGGTATAATATATTTTTTCCAAAAATGATAAAAATTTTCATTATAAAAATAACACTCAGTCGCAAATAATAGTTCTAAATCATTAAAAGCATTTTTATAAAAAAGCTGTTTAAAAAAAGTTGCTATATTATTTAAAGATAAAATACCGTTGTCGTTATCTTTTATTTTTGCTGGAAAAATTTTATTTTCTTTAACTATATCTTCTAAAGTAGGAAGAAAAAAAGTTCTTGAGTCTATATCTGAATTAGGTAAATCTAAATCATAGTTCTGACTACCATGAATTATTGTTACAAGAGGTGTTTGTTTATGTTCTTTTGAATATTTACGAATTAATTTTACATGTTCATTAAGGTACATATTTTTCTCCTTTTCTTATCTTTATAATATATTATAACATTTTTTTATAAAAAAATAAAAGGATAGAGTCATTCTCTATCCTTTAACGTCTTTTGGCTAGGGGAAAGGGATTCGAACCCTTATAACGAAATTTAGAGTTTCGTGTCCTTCCATTGAACGATCCCCCATTAATCGTTTTCTTTTACTGCCCCTGGTAATATTATAAATTCTAAATCATTTTTAATATAACTTGTATCTATCTTTTTTCCTTTGATTTGATTATTAATTATACTAATTAAATGTTGAAAAGGTTTTTTAGAAGTTCCTAAATATAAATCATTTTCTAATATATAATTAGCAGCTTCCGCACTTGTTTTAAAATCTTTTTTTAATTGAACGCAATGGATTTTTTTACCTTGATTTCTCATATTTAAAGTAATAATCCAGTCTTCAATAGTAATTTCATCTGTTAAGAAATTTTCTTCATCAGAAATAAAATGATATCCGCAAAAAGTCTTATCTGTATTTATTATTTTAGACAATATCTTATATATATTTTTATAATTCCAAGAAGTATATTTAGTAATATAGTTAGATAATTCTTCTATATTGTTGAAAATCATTTCATTTTCAACTATTTTAATACAAGACTTTACTTTTATTGTATTTTTATTATATCCATCCGCAGAAGAACTATATTTTTTTATCCAATATTTTTGTCTTTCATCAAGATTTTTTAATTCAGTTTCTTCTATTGGTTCTATATAAAAATGTTTTAAACCAATGTTTTTTATAGCATTGTGTAATTCAGAAGGGTAAGATATATATCTTGAATCCCAACAATGCTCATGAAAACGAATTTGTATATCTCTTGCGGTTTGCCCTACATATACTTTATCATTTATATCATTTTTTATTATATAAATATATCCTTTTTTTTGATTCATTTAAAAGATATCCTTTCTATTTTTATATCGGGGAGAATAGTATTCTTTTTCAAAAATTACTTTATCTCAGGAGAAAAAAATGTAAAATAATCTGTTTTAAATAAATACTCGCCTATGTATTTATTTTACTTCTTGGTCTTTAAGAAGCATAAGGTAAAAAATTTTTTTCTAATTCGGTCTAACAAGATACTATTTTATCCTCCCCTTTATAAAAATAAAACATAAAATATTTTAAAGATAAAATATTTTAAAAGAAAGGTATATAAAATACAAGACACAAAAAAACATGCTTTATACTATATAAAATTAATTTTTGCTGTACGTGTCTTTTTAAAATTAAAAAAGAGTATTTTTTACTATGTGTATTTTATCTTTTAACTCTGTTATAGAAACATTTTTATCACAATCGTTAATAAGGTTAAGAACTTCTTCTTTTGTTATAGGAATCTGATAAATTCCATCGAAAGGAGGCACAAAAGTTTCAGAATATACACATAGCTTATTAGAATTTTTAATAAAGTTTATTTTTTCTTCTTTGTTCATTGTCATAATTTATTATAACATATTTTTTTCTAAAAGTCAAAAAATTTTTTCTATCTATAACCAACTTTATCATACATTGGAGCGAACTCTTTAACATGATTATGAGTTACTCTACCTAAAAGTTTTTCATTTCCATTTTCTTCTTTTATAAAAATGCGAGCTTCATCAGTAGTTACCGCACTTCGACCTTTTGGATGAGTCATCTTTTTTGCGCACTTTTCTATATGTTTTATATCTACGGTATTAAGCTCCATTCTGCTTTTACTTCCAACTATAATAAATATTGGTTTACCATTTTTTATTTTTGGTTTTGTTTCGGCAATTTTCCCAAACCAATCTACATGATATTCTTCATAAATATTTGTTATTATAAGGTGGGTTTTTACTCGTCTTTCTTCCATTTTTTATCTCCTAATTAAATGAATTAAAAAAATTCTCTATATCATTATTTATTTTTCTTGTTTCAATATCTTCTCCTCTTGGAGCATCTTTAGAAACGTGAAAAGGATTTTTTTCTTTCCAACACCTTAAATAATGTTTAACTAATTTTTCTTCTTCTTTAAATTCTCGATTACATTCAGGACATATATACATGGTTAAAATTGCCTTTCTTTTTAAATTATACTTTATTATAACAAAAATTTTTATAAAAAGCAAATTATGATAATTATTATATAAATTCAAAATGAAAACCACAATAAGTTTTATCATTATGTAAAGCATAGCTTAAACTTTTTCTCGCTGATTTCATTGAACTTGCTTTACTATATCCATTATCTATTAACCATTGAGAACATTCTTTTAAAGAACCAAATTCTTTATCTAATTCTATTAATTTTACTGGTTTAACACCATCTCCTTCTTTAAAAGGTCTTCCTTTACCAATTATATTTTGAGTATTATTTCCACCTATTTTTATTTCAACTCCATTAGCTTTTAAGATTTTAGAAGCAGTTTCTTGTGTGCAGTTAAATTTTTCAGCAACTTTCTTAACATACTTTAATTCTTTATAAGCTTGAATCATGTCTTCAATTTCTTTATCAGTGAAAATATGACTAGAACCAAATTGTCCCCCGGTAGTTAAATTATAGCCATTTTTATACGAATCATAATAGTTTATCCAATAACGCTCTCTTTCATCTAATTCGTTATTTTTACACTATTCTATTTCTTCTACTATAAAACTTTCTGCACCATATTTACGAATAGCTGCATCTATCCCAGTAAGATTTTCTTCATTTCTTGCTCTACTATAATGTTTTCTCATGCGAATCTCAACTGTATACTATGTTTGACCTATATATACTTTATCATTTGTTGTATTTGTAATTTTATAAATACATCCCATATTATTCTCCTCTGCTAGATATTTTTTTGGTGGACCTGGGGGGGAGTTGAACCCCCCGTCCAGAAAACGTACTCATCAAACAATTTACTTACGCAATAGATAATTATTTATCTTTTACTCCAAAAGCGAAAAGATTAGAAACTATCAAACTTAAAAAACTTGCGGGTTTCACTCAAACGAGTTCTAACGCCATCTCCACCAATTTATTTTTTAGCGAACTAGAAATAAATAAAACTCTTCGACAAGATTAAGACCTAAGCCTCAATCAAGCGGCAATTGCATATTCATTTGCGTTTATATTTAAGGTTGATACGTGAGGTGTTTTCCTACCTGCGAATTGTTTGCCTTTCAGTTCCCTGTCGAAACCAAATACAAGCCCATATTATTCAATTTCTTCATAAAGAATTTCATCAATATCTCCATAACACTCTACATCAAAATCATCTATAACAAGTTTTAAACTATCAAAAAATAAGTAATCATTTTGCTGATAAAAACCTATAGGGTCATTTTTTAATTCTTCAAACTGTTCATCCGTAAGTTCAAGTTCTCCTTCCAAATGACCATATCTAAGATATCCAGATATATAATCATATAAACATTCTACAGAAATTTTCTTCATAAAAATAATCCTTTCTTTTTTTTTACAAGACTCTAAAACATTTATCTAAACCTATATTTTCTTAATTATTTTGCTGCAAGAGTCTTTTTTTATTTTTTTATGGAGATTAACCCCTCTTGAAACTCCACGAATTTTTTTACTAATGTTTAAAAGAAACGTAAGGATGCTTTCTTTTTACTTAGCATTTAAAAATTCTTTTTTTCAAATAGACTTCTATGCCTATTATCTATCCTTATCTTTGCGAGAGGTTTTTATATTCAATGCTTGTTTTTCGGCTACCTATACCTAGTTCAGAAAGGAGCATTGACCCCTTTTTAAAGCTGAACCTTTTGCTACTAACTCATCTTTATAATAAGACCTGTCGTTATGAAGAAACATCACTTCTTCGCGGCAAGTTCAAATTATAAATTTACAACTTCGCATACTGGTCGATGACTCCTGTTAAACAAAATATCTACCATGTTACGCTTGCCTTACGGCATAGGCTCGATAGATTTTGTTGGTACCTCATTTGGGATTCGAACCCAAACTATACCGGGCTTAAACCGGATGTCTCTGCCAATTGGACTAATGAGGCAAAATTTTTAAAAGAATAGCTATAAGATTTTCACTTATAGGAACAAGGATTATATCTTCTCTGCAGCGAAATATAATTTTAATATAATTCTAATTTAATTTGTAACCTTGTTTTTTCTTACAAAACATTTTTAAGAAAACTTCTAACAGATTGTTAAGGACTCGAACCTTATCCCGCTTCCACTAATTGGAAGCGATGCTAACCCTTACACCAACAAATCCTAATTTTCTGCCATACAATTTTTACTATTTGTACAGATAGCGTTAAAATTGTTTGTACATTATGGCATATTTTATAAGGCTTTATACTCACTACTATCCTTTTTGATATCCTCTTAAAGTTCACTACACTTTACTGATATCTGAGTTTCTTACACTCCACGGTCAATCGTTTACCATGTACTTATATAAAATAATGTAAATTGGTAATCCATCTGGGACTCGAACCCAGCACACCGAGATTAAAATTCTCGTGCTCTACCAGATGAGCTAATGGATTAAATTTTTAAAAGATGTTTTTAACTTTTACTGGAACATCATAACCAGCAAGTTAGTCACCTTCATCTTCACCTTAAGTGTTAAGAGTCTATACAAGTCTAACTGTATGTATAGATTTTTATATTTTTACCTTCGCTACTATTCTACGGATCTCTTAATATCTTTCCGAAATTGTCGATAGGTCATGACTCCCACCTTTGATACTGTATGTATCCCTCTGTTCCGTATGTTATAAAGTTTAAGGGTCGGCGGTCTTGCCGATAATAGCTCTCTTAAGAGTTGCCTAGGTATTCTTCTTAAGTTATTCTACTAAACTTCTGGTAAAAATATTTAATGGCTGGGGTGGAGAGATTTGAACTCCCGGAATTCGGCGGTCAAAGCGCCGTGTCTTAACCACTTGACGACACCCCAATATTTTGGTAATCCATCTGGGACTCGAACCCAGCACACCGAGATTAAAATTCTCGCGCTCTACCAGATGAGCTAATGGATTAAATTTACAAGACACATATTTTTTAAACCCTATATAAAAAACTTACAAAAATTTGCTGTGTGTGTCTTTTTTTTATCTTATAATTTATTATATCATATTTTTTTATAATTTTCAAATTGAAGCTTATTAATTAAAGTTGCCAATATTTAAAGCTTCAGTATATTTCTTTTCTTCTTCAAGAAAAGGGATTTTTGTATTCTTGGCTAACTAATAGTTTGCAACCATCCCGTAAAACCGCAATCGCTATACCTTCTTTTTTATAAGAGTGAAGCATCGATCAGTAATATCTCTTATCTTTTATTGTATATATATTATATCATATTTTTTTATAAAAAACAAATTTTTATTTTATATATTTTTTATCGCCACGTTTTGCGCAAATCCATCCAGAATTTATTTTTATCCAGATTTCATTATCTCCCTTATAAATATCTTTACAAGTTATTTTAGTTCCTTTACGCAAAACCGCAAATTTAGTATTAGATTTACACAGTTTTCTAACTCCCGCAGACAAATCCTCTTTCTTTTTCCTTCCAGAAGAAAGAGAATGTCCCTTGCGGATGTTTAAATTACTTATTAAAGTATATTTATTTCCAACTTCATAAGGTTCTTTTTTATTTGCTGTTCTTTTAAATGAAGAATTTACTACAATAACTGTATGACCTTTTGTTTTTGTGACAAAAATATCTCCATCATAAATTTTCATTCCTTTTTCATAAGGAACTATTTCTTTAAACATTTTACTTTTTTTAAAAGTTTTAACTTGGTTTCTAGTTCTAAAGGGACCCAAGTCTCTTCCAGTAGCCTCATAAATACATTGTCTAACCAATCCACTACAATCTGTAGAAGTTTTTTTAGTTGTATTTACCCCTAATTCTATTAAACCTCTTTTATGATAATTTTGGTCATAACCAATATTTGGATTATTTGCGGCGATCTTAGCCAGCCGTGCAACTTCTTTAGCGGAATCCGCATTCTTTAATCTGCAAACATACCAGCCTTTCTTATGTATATAAGAAGAAGATATAGAAACTTCTCCTTGTCTATCTTCTCCTCTTATTTTTTTCTGCTTTTGGTCACCTGGACGACCACTTTTTACTTTACCTCTTTCATCATGTCTCGCATGAGCAAAATCAAATTCTTTCATACTTTTATAATCCCAACCTTTTCATCATTTCCGCAAGATTATCCAATTCTTCTTGCGGGATTTCGTCTTTTTTCTTCTGTGCTTCTGGAGGGTTAGAAGGTTCCATACTCCAGTCATTTGCATTTTCTGTTGCTGGAGTAACCGCAAACTCATTTTTAGGACAAGTCATAGATATAGCGACCTGTTTTTTCTGACCTTTCTCTTCACTCCAAAAATAATATTTATTACTCTGCTCTCCTATATATTCTTCTCCAAGAGCAGAAATAATTTTCTGTATAATTTTCTGTTTTGCTTCAGTTCCTACTGCCATAATTAATATATATCCCTTTCTTCTATAAAATTACTTTCTTCCGCACAAGGTATACAATAATAATTTCCATCTTCTGGACAATAAACTGCTTGG
>OLNF01000388.1_pt1 | contig 38275 bp, 36 predicted proteins | sample 1673061 | NCBI WGS metagenome assembly OLNF01 (sample SAMEA3136751, study PRJEB25190) | human gut metagenome
CGCAGCGGCAGATCACCCGGCCGTAGGCGGGGTTCCGGGCAATGAGCTTTGCCTTCGGCATCGCGGGCTGGGCGCGCGGAAGGGTTTTCATTCTGCCCGACGCGCAGGCCGCCGAACAGGCGGAGCTGCCGCAAAAAGCGCTGGTTGTCGCGCAGACGACAATCCGGCGGGATCGTTTTGACTCGGTTTTGCAGGTGCTCAGGCGGCGCGTGCCCGACCTGACGGAGCGCATTACCATTTGCGCGGCAACCAGCCAGCGCCAGCAGGAGGCGGAAAAGCTCTCCGGCGAGGCGGATGTGATGGTGGTCGTCGGCGGCAGGAACAGCTCCAACACGCAGAAGCTGCTGGAGACATGCCGCCTGCGCTGCGAGCGATCCGTTCTGGTGGAAACGCCGGAGGATGTGCCGCCCGATCTGGCCGAAGCGGATGACCGCGTGGCCCTGACGGCGGGAGCGTCCACCCCGCAGTGGCTGCTTGAACAGGTGCGCGCGCGCATCGAGGAAAACGCGAAAACAAGATAAAGTCACGCAAAAAACAAATCCGTGTTTCCCGGTGGTCCCCGCCGCCGTGATTCAATAAAGTATGTATCATCGCCGGCCAAGCCGGATAGAGATACTTGAGGAGGTTGTACCCGCATGAACGACATGGAAAAGAATCAGGTTTCCGAGAGCGAAGACTTTGCCGCGATGCTCGAGGAAACGATGGTCAAGTTCCGCCCCGGTCAGGTTGTTAAAGGTGTTGTCGCCCAGGTGAGCGACGACGGTGTTGTCGTGAGCATTCCCGGCAAGGCTGACGGTTTCATCAAGAAGAATGATCTGGTGACCACCGACTGCAAGGTGGACGACGAGATCGAGGCTGAGGTCGTCAAGCTCAACGATGGCGAAGGCTACGTGCTCCTTTCCGAGCGCAAGGTCATGGCCACCAAGAACTGGGAGAAGCTCGTTGCCGAATACGACGAGGGCGCCTATGTGGAGGCTACGGGTCGTGAGGCCGTCAACGGTGGCCTGATCGCCGACGTGATGGGCGTTCGTGCGTTCATTCCGGCTTCTCACCTGTCCCGCCGCTTCGTCGAGAACATCGGCGAGTTCGTGGGCAAGACGATGACCGTCAAGATCATCGAGGTGGACAAGGCGAAGAAGCGCATCGTCGCGTCCCGCAAGGCGGTTCTGCAGGTCGAGGAAGAGGCCAAGAAGGCCTACATGAGCTCCACCAAGTCCATGACCGGCCACATGCTGGGCGCAGCGGGGGCCGTGGAGGCCATTGCCTGCCTGAAGGCCCTGAATGAGTCCATCCTGCCCCCCACCATCAATCTGCTGGACCCCGACCCCGCCTGTGACCTGAACAACGTGCCCAACGTGGCCATCCATGCGGACGTGGACCTGGTCCTCTCCAACTCCCTGGGCTTCGGCGGGCACAACGCCTGCATTGCCTTCCGGAAGGTGACGAAATGAACGAGTCTGACATTCGCAAATATGCCAACCTCATGAGCGAGCTGGGCCTGACCGGCCTGGAGGTGACGGAGAACGACCGGGTGGTCCGCCTGGAGCGCAACCCGGCCCCCCAGACCACCGCTCCCGTCCAGACCGTCCAGGTGGGGGACGTCCCCCAGTCGGCGGCCAACGAGGATCTCATTGAGATCAGCTCCCCCATGGTGGGCGTGTTTTATGCCGCCCCTGCCGAGGACGCCGACCCTTACGTTCAGGTGGGCGACCGGGTGAAGAAGGGCCAGACCCTTTGCATCGTGGAGGCCATGAAGCTCATGAACGAGATCGTGGCAGAGACAGACGGCCAGATCGTGGAGATCTGCGCCCAGAACGGCCAGGTGGTGGATTTTGGCTGCCCCCTGTTCCGCATCAAGTAAGGAGGTCCCCATGAACCGAGAGGAACTGATGACCCTGCTGCCCCACCGGGACGGGATGCTCCTGCTGGACCAGCTGGATAAGGAGGGGGAGATCGCCCACGGGCAGTATCATGTTCGGGGGGACGAGTGGTTTTTGCAGGGCCACTTCCCGGATGCCCCCGTGGTCCCCGGCGTGATCCTGTGCGAGATCCTGGCGCAGTCGGCTGGAATTTTAATGAAGGAAGCGCTGACGGAGGACACCATCCCCATGTACACCAGCATGAAGAACGTCCGCTTCCGCGCCCCGGTGCTGCCGGGGGATACGTTTGAGACGAAGTGCCGCATCACCCGGGCCAAGCACCCCTTTTATTTCGCCGAGGGGGAGGGCTACGTGGGGGACACCCTCTGCGTCAAGGCTGAGTTCTCCTTCGGCATCACGGAGAAAGCGATATGTTTTCAAAGATCCTGATCGCCAACCGGGGCGAGATCGCCGTCCGGATCATCCGGGCCTGCAAGGAGATGGGCATCGCCACCGTCGCCATCTACTCCCAGGCGGACAAAGAGGCCCTGCATGTTGCCCTGGCGGACGAGAGCTACTGCGTGGGCGGGGCCAGCCCTGCGGATAGTTACTTAAATGAAGAGCGGGTCATTGCCGCTGCCTTAGTCTCCGGGGCCCAGGCCATTCACCCCGGCTACGGTTTTTTGTCGGAAAACGCCCACTTTGCCAGCCTCTGCCGCCGGAACGGCCTGGTCTTCATCGGCCCCACCCCGGAGAGCATGGAGGCCCTGAGCGACAAAGCGGGCCTCAAAGACATTATGAAGATCAACGGCCTGGAGGTCATTCCCGGCACGCAGGCCCTGCCGGACGTGACGGCTGCCCTGAATGCCGCCGCCCAGATCGGCTACCCGGTGATGCTGAAAGCCAGCGCCGGGGGCGGGGGCCGGGGCATCCGTCTGGTGCAGACGCCCCAGGAATTGCCCCAGGCCTACGCCATGGCCGTGGCCGAGGGGGAAGCCTCTTTCGGGGACGGCTCGGTGTATATGGAAAAATTCGTCCACCCCGCCCGGCACATCGAGGTCCAGGTCCTGGCGGACGAGGCCGGGACGGTGGTCTGCCTGGGGGAGCGGGACTGCTCTGTGCAGCGCCGCCACCAGAAACTCATCGAGGAATCTCCCTCCCCGGCGGTGAACCGGAGCCAGCGGAAAAAGCTCATGGACCAGGTGACCAAGGCCGTGAAGGCCATTGGGTACGTGGGTGTGGGCACCTTAGAGTTTCTGCTGGACCGGGATGGCCGCTTCTGGTTCATGGAGATGAACCTCCGCCTGCAAGTAGAGCACGGCGTTACGGAGATGCTCACGAAGATCGACCTGGTGAAGTGGCAGATCCGCGTGGCGGCGGGGGTCCCCCTGAACTTCCGCCAGCAGGACGTGAGCCTGAGCGGCGCCTGCTTGGAGTGCCGCATCAATGCCACCCGCCCTGGGACCCTGACCATGCTCCACGTCCCCGGCGGGCCGTTCGTCCGGTTCGACACCTATCTGGTCGCGGGGACGACCGTCTCCCCCTACTACGACTCCCTGCTGGGCAAGCTCATTGTCTACGCCGGGACGCGGGAGGAGGCCCTTCGGAAAATGAAGGCCGCCCTGTGCGAGCTGATGGTGGAGGGCATCGAGACGAACATTGCCGAGCAGCTGGACCTGGTCAGCCGGCCGGACTTTATGGACGGCAGCTATGACCTTACGTTTCTGGAGGGCGAGTAAACGCGCCCTTGGTTGAGAAAGGCAGGGAAGACCAATGCCCTTTTTGAAGTTTCACTATAAACCAAAGAACGAGCTGGAAGCCGGCGGGCGCACCGCCGCCCTGCTCCAGGAAGACGCCAGCGAGCCGGAGAAGACCTGCCCCAACTGCCACAAGGCCATTCCCTTGAGCCGCCTGTGGTCCAACTACAACACCTGTCCCTGCGGCTATCACTTCCGCATGGGCGGCCGCCAGCGCCTGCGGATGCTGGTGGACAAGGGGACGTTCCGGGAGCTGTTTGCCGGGGTGGAGGGGCACGACCCCTTGGGATTTCCCGGCTACCGGGAGAAGCTGGAGCAGGTCCAGGCCGCCAGCAACGAGACAGAGGGCGTACTCTGCGGCACGGCCCGCATCGGGGGCCAGCCCTGCTGTCTGTTTATCATGGAGCCGTATTTTATGATGGGCTCCATGGGTACGGCGGTGGGGGAGAAGATCACCCGGCTGTTTGAATACGCCACGGCCCACCGCCGCCCGGTGGTCGGCTACACCGTCTCCGGCGGGGCGCGGATGCAGGAGGGGCTGCTCTCCCTCATGCAGATGGCCAAGACCAGCGGGGCCGTGGGGCGGCACAGCCAGGCGGGGCTGTTTTACTGCACCGTGCTCACCGACCCAACCACCGGCGGCGTCACCGCCAGCTTTGCCATGGAGGGTGACATCATCCTGGCCGAGCCGGGGGCCACCGTGGGCTTTGCCGGGGCCAGAGTGGTGGAGCAGACCACAAGGAAGGCCCTGCCCAAGGGCTTCCAGACGGCGGAATTTCTGCTCAAGCACGGTTTTGTGGACGCCATCGTCCCCCGCCGGGACCAGCAGGCCGTGCTGGCCAACCTTTTGCAGATCCATCAGGAAGGAGGGCGCCCATGAGTACCCCTGCCTATGACACCGTCCGGCTGGCCCGCGCCAACAAGCGGCCCACCGGCTTAGATTATATCCACAATCTCTGCGCGGACTTCTTTGAGCTGCACGGCGACCGGCGCTTTGCCGACGACGGGGCCATCGTGGGCGGCGTGGGCCATTTTCGGGGCCTGCCCGTGACCTTCCTCGCCATAGAGAAGGGCCACAGCGCCAAGGAACGCATGGCCCGCTCCTTCGGGGCACCCCATCCCGAAGGCTACCGCAAGGCCCTGCGCCTGATGAAGCAGGCGGAGAAATTCCACCGGCCGGTTCTCTGCTTCGTGGACACCTCCGGGGCCAACTGCGGCATCGGGGCGGAAGAGCGGGGCCAGGGGCAGGCCATTGCCGAGAACCTGATGACCATGATGAGCCTGGATACCCCTGTCATCACCGTGCTGATCGGGGAAGGGGGCAGCGGCGGGGCGCTGGCGTTGTCCGTAGCCGACCGGGTGTGGATGCTGGAGCATGCGGTCTACTCCGTCATTTCTCCGGAGGGCTGTGCCAGCATCCTGTGGAAGGACGCGGGCAAGGCCGATGAGGCCGCCCAGAGCCTGAAGCTCACGGCGAAAGATGCGCTGGAGCTGGGGATCATTGAGCGCATCCTCCCGGAAAAAGAGCTGGGCAACACGGCCTTTTATACCCTGCTGGCAGACCTCTTAGAAAAAGAACTGGCGGAGCTACAGACCCAGCCCGATCTGCTGGAGCGGCGCTACGCCCGTTTCCGCGCCCTGGGGGACCCCATGCCCCAGGGAAAGAAGGAACCCTGACCTATGAATCTCTATGAACGCTACTGCCGGGAGACCTTTGACGAGGCCGGGAGACTGACGAAGGTCAGCCTCCGCTGGCCGGCAGAGTTCAACTTTGCGTATGACGTGGCCGACGAAATGGCCCGCCAGGCCCCGGAGCAGGTGGCCATGGTGTGGTGCGACCCCAACGGGGCAGAGGCTACGTTTTCTTTTTCTGACCTGGCCCGCGGCAGCGACCGGGTGGCCCGTGTCTTCTGGCAGGCGGGCATCCGACCGGGGGACCGGGTGATGGTGGCGCTGAAGCGCCACTATGAATACTGGTTCGTGGCCCTGGCCCTGCACAAGCTGGGGGCCGTCTTGGTCCCGGTGACGCACATGCTGACCGCAGAGGACATTGCCTACCGGCTGGACTGCGCCCCCATGAAGGCGCTTGTCTGCACCCCGCAAAATGAGGTGCCCCGGCATGTGCTGGATGCTGTCGCAGGGCGAGGGGAACAGCCCTTGCTGTGGACGGTCCGGGAAACGGTGCCCGGCTTCCGGAACCTGACGGAAGAGGCCCGGCGGGAGCCGGCAGCGTTTGCCCGCATTCCGACCCGCGCGGAAGACCCCATGCTCATGTACTTCACCTCCGGTACCACGGGCCAGCCCAAGGGGGTTGTGCACGACGGGACCTATCCCCTGGCCCACATCATCACGGCCCGCCACTGGCAGCAGGTGTATGACGGGGGGCTGCACTTCTCCGTGGCCGAGACCGGCTGGGGAAAGGCCTCCTGGGGCAAGTTTTACGGCCAGTGGCTGGTGGGCAGCGCGGTGATGGTCTTTGACTTTGACCATTTCGACCCCAAGCAGCTGGTGGGCGTCATCAACCGATATGGCGTCACGACCTTCTGCGCCCCGCCGACCATCTATCGCTACCTGGTGCGAAAAGACATCCCGCCGATGCCGACCCTCCGCCATGCGGTGACGGCGGGGGAGAAGCTCCACCCGGAGATCTCCCGGCAGTTCACCCAGGCGACCGGGCTGGCGCTGGGGGAGGGGTATGGGCAGACCGAGACGACCCTGCTCCTGGCCCATTTCACCGGCTGGCCGGTGACGCCGGGTTCCATGGGGGTGGCCTCCCCCTATTACAACGTGAAGCTGCAAAACGCCGATGGGACCCCCACGCCCGTGGGGGAGATCGGCGAGGTCGTTGTGGTCCCGCCGGAGGACGGCAGCCGCCCTGCCGGCCTGTTCTCCGGCTATCTGGCAGACCCGGAACGCGATGCCCAGGCCTGGGCGGGGGGCGTGTATCACACCGGCGACGCAGCCTGGCAGACGGCAGACGGTTCCTACTGGTTTCATGGCCGATTTGATGATATAATCAAGACAGGCGGTTACCGGGTGGGGCCGGGGGAGATCGAAAGCGTCCTCATGGAGCACCCGGCCGTGTTGGAGTGCAGCGTCGTGGGGGTGCCCGATCCCCTGCGGGGCCAGGCGATCCAGGCTGTGGTGGTGCTCACCCCCGGCCAGGAGGCCGGGCCGACGCTGGAACGGGAGATCCGGGAATTCTGCAACCAGAAGCTTGCGGCCTACAAATGGGTGCGGCAAGTGAAGTTTGTGGAGGCCCTGCCCAAGACCATCAGTGGAAAGATCCGCAGGCACACCCTGCGTGTCCCATAACGCCAACGACAACCAGGCAGGAGGAATGGAACATGGCTGACCAGCCCAAGCACCGCAACACCCGCGAAGCATTGATCCAGGCCGGGATCAACGAGATCAACGAGTACGGCGTGGCAAACCTCTCCATGCGCCGCATCGCCAAGGCCTGCGGGGTCTCCCCCGGAGCGCCCTACAAGCATTTTTCCGACCGCAACGATTTCATCGCTGCCATCATCGAGGCGGTAAATCTCCAGTGGCGGGATTCCCAGCTCCAACTGTTGGAGACCTACGCCGGGGACAGCGCCAAGCAGATCGTGGAGATGAGCACGGGGTACGTCCGCTTTCTCATCGAAAACCCCCATCTGGCGGCGATCCTGACGCTGAAAGACGAGGAGTTTGACAACGTCTACCACCGCCTGCGGGGGGAGCTGAGCAGCCCCACCCAAAAGCTCATCCTGCAATACTGCCAGGAGCACGACATCGACCGCGCCACCCGGCGGCGGCGGGTCTATGTCATCCGCGCCCTGATCTTTGGGGCCATCATCCAGTTTGACAGCGGGGAACTCATTTACAGCGAGGAGACGCTGCAAATGGTCCATGACTGCATCGCCAAGGCCCTGGTGGAAGCCTGATCCCAAACCAAAAAAGCTCTGGAACCTTCGTTCGGTTCCAGAGCTTTTTTGGTTTGGAAATGATGTGGTTTGGCTAATCCACCATGTGAAACACCACGCCGGCCACGGCGGCCATGGCGATGAACCAGAGGGTGGAGAGGTTTTTGAGCTTGGGCAGGTTCATTGCCACGAGCATCACGGCGAAGAGAAGGATGGAGGGCCAGTGGAGCGTCAGGCCGTTTTCCGTGCTGAAGAGGGAGACGGCGCAGACGGAGAAGGCCGCCGCCGCGATGAGGCCCACGGAGGCCGGGCGCAGGGCGTAGAAGAGGCCCTGGACCTTGGGGTTCTGCCAGAGGGTGTTCATGATCTTCGACACCAGCAGGATGATGATAAAGGCCGGGGTGGTCAGCCCCAGGGGGGCGACGATGCCGCCGGGGAGCCCGGCGGTGATGTAGCCGACGTAGGTGGCCATGTTCACCCCGATGGGGCCGGGGGTGGCCTCGGAGATGGCGATCATCGTGGTCAGATCCGCCGTGGAGAACCAGGCGGTGCGCTGGGACAGGTCAAAGAGGAACGGGACGGTGGCCATGCCGCCGCCCATGGAAAACATGCCGATGAGCAGAAACTCCCAGTAGAGACGAAGGAGCAAGACGATCATTGGGGGCGCTCCTTTCGTATTTTCTGGTAAGCCAGGCCGAAGCACCCGGCGCAGATGACCAGGATGGCCGGGGACAGGCCGACGAACGCCGCCAGCAAAAAGACCACCAGGAAGACCAGGAAAGCGGGGACGTCCAGAATGGCCTTCTTACCCAGCTTGATGGCGCTGTTGATGATGAGGGCGCACACGCAGGCCCGTACGCCGGTCAGGGCGTACTGGACCCAGGGGTTTTCCGCAAAGGACCAGAAGAAGGCGGAGATGACCAGCACGATGAGGATGGGCGGGAACAAAACCCCCAGGGTGGCAAAGACGGCCCCCCGGAAGCCGTAGACCCGGTAGCCGCAGAAGGTCGCTGTGTTCACGGCAATGACGCCGGGGGTACACTGGGCCACGGCGGTGAGGTCGAGCAGCTGCTCATCCGTGAGCCACTTCTTCTTCAGGACCAGCTCCCGCTGAAAAAAGGGGAGCATGGCGTAACCACCGCCGAAGCAGCTGGCGCTGATGCGGGCAAAGGTGAGAAAAAGTTCTAGGTTTTTGGGCATGGTTCCTCCTGGATCATTCACCGCACACGTCCAGGATGACTTGGGTGTAGATCATGGCGGCGGTGAGCAGGTCCGCGACGTTCACGCGCTCATCGGGGCCGTGGAGGTTGGAGACGAAGCCGGGCATACTGGCCCCGAAGGCCACGCCGCCGGGGATGCCGTGGACATAGGTCCCGCCGCCGATGGCGATGCAGTGGCTCTCCCGGCCGCTGTACAGCTCGTAGGCACGGGCCAGGGTCTGCAAAAAGGGGTCGGTGGCCGGGACGTGGTGGGGCGGGTCGATCTCGCCCTCCACGGTGAAACCGGCGGCCTGCAAGGCGGCCTCGGCGGGCAGGCGGACGGTGGCATCCGTGCCGCACAGGGGCGTGCGGCTGTCGAAGCGGCCCTCGCAGCCGGTGTCGGTCAGGGTCAGCATGGTGAAGGCCAGGGACAGAGCGCCGGAAAGATCATCGCTCTGGGCCACGCCCAGAGCCTGGCCGATGTGGTCCCCGTGGGGGAAGAGCCGGACCAGATTTTGAATGGCCTGGGTGGAGGGGCAGTCCGCCAGGGGCAGGGCCGCCAGCAGGGTCAGCAGGGCGGTCTGGGCGTTGTGGCCCTCTTCGGGGGTGGAGCCGTGGGCGTTCTGGCCGCTGGCCTGGATGCGCACGCTGCCCTCGGCGGGGGCAACGGTGTAAGAGATGGCGGCTTCCATGCCGAGCGCGGCAATGGCGGCGTTTACTTGCTCCGCCGTCAGGCCCAGCACGGTGGCCTGGGCCTTGGGGGGGACCATGTTCAGCCGGGGTCCGCCGGTAAAGGACGAGACGCGGGGGAGCGCCGCCTCCTGGGGCCAGGCGGCCCGGAAGGTCGGCTGATAGTGCCCCTTCTCGATGTTGATGATGGGAAAGTCTGCGTCGGGGGAGAGGGTGTGGGGGGCGTAGGGGTGGCGCTCATAATACCAATGGATGTCCCGAAAGCCCGTCTCCTCGTCGGTCCCGGCGATGAGGCGGACGTTTTTGTTCAGGGAGAAGCCCAGGTCTTTGACCGCCCGCATGGCCATCAGGGCGGCCAGGACAGGGCCCTTGTCATCGTCGGTGCCGCGGCCGTAGAGCAGGCCGTCCACCAGTTTCGGCTCGAAGGCCGAGGTCACGGTCCAGCCCTCGCCGGGGTCGACCACGTCCAGGTGGCCTAAGATATGCAGCTCTGTCTCCCGGTCGTTCAGATCGACGGCACCCACATAGCCGTCTAAATTCTGGGCGGTCAGCCCCCATTCCCTTGCCAAGGCCACCAGCTCGTCCAGGGCGGCGGCAGGGCCGGGGCCGAAGGGCTGGCCGGGGGCGGCGGGGCCGAGGGTGCTGTCGATCCGCACCAGGCGGCAGACGGCTTGGATCAGTTCTTCCTGCCGGGCGTCGAAATAGGCCCGGATGGCAGACTGGATGTGTTCCATGATGGGTTCAGTCCTCCTTGTCCTTGGCAGAGGCCTTGTTGATCTTGCCATTGACTTCATCTAAGTATTTGTAGACCGTATAGCGGGACACGCCCAGGTGGGAGGCGACGTAGGGCACGGCCCGGCGGTAGGAAAAGGCATCCATGCTGGAGAGGTATTCGATCACCCGCAGGCGGTCGGCCTTGTTCATCTCGCGGGCGGGCTTGCCCACCCGCAGGACGGCGCTGTCGAAAAGCTCACTGATGCCGGTGTCCTTGGGCTTGTACAGGGCGCTGTGGAAATCCACCTCGGTGTGCATCAGGTCCAGCAGGACCCGGTTGGCATAGGCCAGGGGGGTGAAGTCATAGTTTATGCCAAAACCGAAGTGATAATCGTCGCCTTTGATGGAAAAGGTAGAACTTTTGGTCTGCTGTCCGCTGGGGGTCACAGCCAAGCTGTTTACCACGTCGTCGTCCAGATATAGGTCGCGCTCTGCGCCGGTCAGGTCCTGGGTGGAGCCGACAGTCCGTCCGGAGACGTGGCCGTTGTAGATCGCCAGAATGGGGTGATGGGGGTCCTCTAAGTCATGGATGATGGTCTCACAATTGGAGCCAAACATTTCCGCGATGCCTCTGGCCATTTGGTCGAGCATATTGAAAGCTTCTTTACGAGTCATGGGATCACCTCTTACAATTTGTAGAAAAAACGAGAATATTAACACAAAATGCCCCTCCAAAAGGAAGGGCATTCTGAGAAACGCAGCTTAGTGCAGGAAGTTGAGGACCAGGGTGAGAACGATGAACACCAGAGCGACCCACTTGGTCCAGCGGGCTAGTTTGGCGTCGCCGGATTTGCCCTTGTTCTTGGACAGGAAGGAGTCGCTGGTGCCGGAGATCATACCCAGGCCGGAGTGCTTACCGGACTGACCCAGCACAAAGACGATGAGCACGACGCCGATGAGCACCTGAATGATAGAGAGAATGGTAACAGCCATAATTGATAGGATCCTTTCCTTTCCCCGGCGCCACCGAGCTGGCTGTGGACCGGGTGATTCTTTCCGCAGGGAAAGAGAAGCAATAAAATTCGGTTACATCGAATCATACCATAAGATGCTACGATTTGCAAGGGGGTTTGCTACAAAAAAGGGGAAAAAGCCTGCAAAATCAAGGGCATATCACCACAAAGTGAAAAGCATTTTGGCCACTTCGGCGCGGGTGACGGAGGCGTTGGGGTCGAGCTTTCCGTTGGAACCGCCCACGACCTTCAGCTCCACGAGCGTGGCCACATGGTCCTTGGACCAGCTGGGGACGGAAGCGGCGTCCGAGAAAGCGGTGAGGCTGGCCTGGGGGTAGCCCTGGGGCAGGATGCGTCCCAAAATGGTCATGGCCTCGGCGCGGGTGATGGAGGCCTTGGCGTTGGCCCGCAGGCTGCCGTCACCGGCCTTGCTGCCCTGCATGATGCCCTCGGCATAGAGGGCTTTCACGGCGTTCTCATCCCACTTGGGGATGGAGGCGGCGTCGGCATAGGGCAGGGAGACGCTGGCATAGCGGCTCAAGTCCAGGCCCAGCCAGTTGGCCGTCATCAGGGCGAAGTCGCCGCGGGTGATCTTCTGGTCAGGCAGGAAGTTGGTCTTTCCGTTTGCCGTGACCCCGGAGATGATGCCCTTGTCATTCAGAGGAGTGGTGTAGGTGCTGGCCCAGTGCTTCTGCATATCGGCAAAGCGGGTGGCGGCGGTGCCGGAGATCGTGACGCTCTTCCGGGCCAAGTTGCCGCAGGCGTCGGAGACAGTCAGGCTGACCTGGTGGCTGCTGGTGCCCAGGGCGGGCAGGGTGGCGCTCAAGGTCCCGTTGGCCTTCCAGGTGAAGTCCACGGGCTGGCCGTCCAGGGTCAGGCTGATCTGCTTGGCGGTGAGGGAGCCGGAAATATCATCCAGGGTCGTGGCCGTGACAGCCTGCCCCCGGACCGTGAGGTCCACCGAGGGTGCGGTGCTGTCCCACTGGGCCTCGTTGGAGAAGACCACTTGGTCCAGCCAGGTGGTGCCGTGCTTCGAGGCGGCCACGGAGAAACCGGTCAAGGTCTTGGCGTTCTCCGGTACGGCGGCGGTGACCTGCTTCCAGCCGGAGAAGCTCAGGGTGGTCAGCGACTGGGTGATGGGGGTGCCGTCGGCATAGGCGAAGGCAGCGGAGACGATGGAACCGGACTGATCGCCGTAGACCCACAGGGAGACGTAGCGGTCCGTCTCAGCCAGCGTGCGGGGGGAGGAGAGGGCCACAGAAGCCCCGTCCTGATAGGCCAGCTTGAGGCTCTGCTTGCCGTATTTGACCTGGGCAGTGTCCAGGGTGACGGTGCCGCCCTTGGCGGTGAAGCCGGAGGTGGTGCCCTCGAAGCCGTTCAGCAGGGTGTAGCGGGTGGGGGCGCTGACGGAGACGGCGATGGTCACGGCGTAGCTGCCGGAGGAGACCTTGATCTTGCCGGTGGCGGTGTTGGGCCCGGCGGTGAATTTGCCGTCCTGGGTGATGCTGCCGATGGCCTCGTCTGCCGTCCAGGTGAAGCATCTGTCGCTGCCGGTGAGGCCAACGGAGCGGTAGGCCGCGGCAGCGGCCAGGTCCACGCTCTGGCCGGGGGCGAGGGTCAGGGTGGAGACGTTTTTCTTGGTGGCTTGGTTGGTGACGTAAATGGCGGTGGGCTGCAAGACGGTGATGTTCGTGCTGCCCTTCACGCCGCCGCTCTCGGCGGTCACGGTGTAGACCCCGGCCTTCTGCGGGGCGGTGAAGGTGCCGTCTGCGGTCACGGAGCCTTCGGCGGCGGACCAGGTGACGGCGCCGGGCAGGCTGCTCATGGGCCACCAGCCGGTGTCCACGGCGGCGGCCACGCACTGGGTGGAAGCGCCGGGCATCAGGGTCAGGCTTTTGGGGGTGACGTAGAGGGAGCCGGCCTTGCCGGTGGCCTTCAGGTTGGAGACCAGGAAGATGGCGTTGGAGACCGAGCGAGGGGTCCCCTCCGAGGGGCTGTTTACGCTGGAGGACGTGCCGTAGTCAGGATAGGTGGAGACCAGGGAGGTCGAGCCGCCGCCGTCCAGCAGGACAGCGTTCTGGCAGCCCAGCTCCTTCAGGCGTTGGGCGACCATCTGGATGGTGGCCCCGATGCTCAGGCCCTTCTGGCGGCCGTCGATGGTGTAGAAGATCACGCTGCCGTCGGGCTTCACGCCCACGGCGGTGCGGGGGGCGGCGGTGCCGTCGGAGATGGAGGAATCGACGACGCCGTCCCTCAGGATCCAATGCATGGCACCCACGGCGTCGACCACCTTGTTCCAGCGGGTGTCCTCGCTGGAGATGGACAGGTCGACCGTATCACCCACCTCCAGAGAGCGGATGGTCTCCTGCAGCCATTCCCCGGCTTTGTTGGAGATGGACATGACGAACTTGCCCTGGGGGATGCTGGTGGCCCCTTTGGCCTCAATGACCTCCTCCACGGTGCAGGAGACGGTGGTGCCGATCTTCAGCTCCTGACCCTCGGTGTTGGGGGCCAGGATCACGTCCACGCCTGCCTGGGTGTTTTTTGTGGTGGAGGCGAAGTCGTCGGTGAAGAGGTAGAAGCCGTTGGCGGTGCGGATCTTGTTGATGTCCGCGATCTTCAGGTTGTTGCCCTTGAAGGCCGCCATCAGGGAGAGGTTGGGCGTGCCGATGACGGCGGAGCCGTCGGCATTGAAGCCCAGGGCGTTTAAGTAAGAGGCGGAGGAGCGCAGCACGCCGTCCGTCACCACGAGGCCCAGGGGGTCGCCGGTGGCCATGACGAAGTAATCGCCGTTGATGCCGCTGAGGACCCGCTCCCCGCCCCGCTCCAGGCCCTTGGCCATGGAGTAGACCGTCTGCTTGTCCACCACGTTGGAGCCGTAGCTCACCACGGGGGAGACGCTGGAGGAGGGGGTGTAGGTCACATAGTTTTCCGTCCGCAGGTCGGACTTAGAGGCCGACCACATGACCTCGCGGGTCAGGGTGGTCCGGTCGCAGATGTCTAAGGTGTAGGAATAGATGCGGCTGCCCAGGGCTTCCGAAGCCAGGGCCGAGGAGCACAGGGTCGCGGCCCCCAGGATCAGGGCGGCAGCGCGGCGCAGAAACGATTTCATAGGGGGTTCTCCTTTGTCGGGATGCGGGAACGCATCGAAGTTGGTTGGGTCGGGGCCAGTATAACATAATTTCCCAGGGGAGTAAAGGGAACGGCGGCGAAACAAAACAGCCCCGCCCCTGCCGTTCTATTCTAAGAACGCAGGAGCGGGGCAAAATGGGACACAGAAATTCAAAAAAGATGCACAAAAATCAAAGACCGGATTTGGACACCTTGTCGCAGCGGCTCAGTAATAGCCGGTGTAGTTATCGACGTAATAGTCCATGCTCACCAGCTCCGTGACCTTGGTGCCGTCCTTCAGGGTGCCGGTGCAGTGGAGCTTGAGGGTGATGACGGGGTAGGTGCCCTGGTGGGCGGTGACGGTTTCGGTGGCAGCGTCCTTGGCGGCGGTCTCATCGTAGCTGAGGTAGACCAGGGCGAAGGCATCGGGCAGGGTGACGGTCACGTCCTCCCGGCGGCTGATCTTGCGGCACTGCTCCTTGACCTTGGCGGGGGTGCTGTACTGCTCGATTTTGCAGGCAACGCCGTTGGCGGTGGCGGAGGTCACCTCAAAGTTGGTGTAGGTCTCCTTGCTGTCCTTGGTGGCGGCGAAGGAGAAGACCAGCTTGTCCTTCTGGACGGTGACGCAGTCTTCCTTCCAGACGCAGCGGCTGTTGTTGTCCCGGATGCCCTGGGCGGCCAGGGTGTCGGCCAGGGTCTTGTCGCTGCCCTTTTCCTTGGCGCTTAGGGCCTGGGCGGAGACCCAGGCGACATCGCCCCGGAGGAAGGTCGTGGTGGCGGCGGAATAGACCTGGTTCGTGATGCCCAGCTTATCGGTGAGGGTCCAGGCAGAATCCCAAGCGAAGTCAGAGGCGGAATCATAGCCCAAGGCCCGGAGGACCAGGGTCAGGTATTCCGTGGCGGAGAGGGTCTTGTCGGCGGAGAAGGTCGTCTCGCCGGTGCCGTTGGTCAGGCCCTTTTCATAGGCATAGCCGACATAGGGCTGGGCCCATTCGGGGACATCGGTGAAGGGGGTGGTCCACGTGCCCTCCAGAGCGGCCTTCTCCTGGCCCAGCAGACGCACCAGCATGGTCACACCCTGGGCGCGGGTGGGGGCATCGGAGAGGGAGAAGACAGGGAAGCCCTCTTTGTCGGTGTCGGTGCCTTGGAAGAGACCCATGTGATAGAGGGTCCAGGCGGCGTTTTCCTGGTCGGCGTCGGTGGGGGCGGCCGCCAGAGCGGGGAGGGAGAGGCTCAGGCACAGGACCAGGGCCAGGAAAAGGGACAGTGCTTTTTTCATGGGGGGTTCTCCTTGTTGTTGTGCGCGGGTCAGAACACACCTAAGTGTTCCAAGAGGATCTTGATGCCCAGGAGGATGAGGATACCGCCCCCCAGGGCTTTGGCGCGGGCCTGCAATTTCTGGCCGCATAGGCTGCCCAGGGCCACGCCCAGGGCAGAGAGAACGAAGGTGGTCAAAGCGATCAAGCCCGCCGAGGGCAAAATGGCCACGTCCAGAAAGGCGAACGTGATGCCAACGGCCAGGGCGTCGATGCTGGTGGCAACGGCCAGGGGGAGCATGGCCCGCAGGTCCAGGGCGGCGCTGCTGTCTTCCGGCTCGTCGGCGCGGGCCGTGCAGAGCATATTGCCCCCCAGCCAGCCCAGCAGAAGAAAGGCGACCCAGTGGTCAATGGCCGCGATCGACCGGGCAAACCCGGCCCCCAAGGCCCAGCCCGCCAAGGGCATGAGCCCCTGAAAGCCCCCGAACCAAAGGCCCACCCACAGGGCGCGGCCCAGGTCCAGCTTTCCCAGGGCCAGCCCCTTGCACAGGGCCACGGCCAGGGCATCCATCGACAGGCCCACCGCCAAAAGAAACAGTTCCGCAGTTCCCATACGCATCCCAGCCTTTCTGCCAGTCTTTCTGGGAGCAGTCTATGCAAGACCGGCAGGGGGAAGACCTGGCTTCCTCCTGCCGGATAGAGACGGGGTGCTTACTTGTTCAGCGTCTCCCAGGCGTTGGCCAGGAAGCTCTCGTCGTAGGTCTGGTCTGCGGGCAGGTCCTTGGTGATGCCGCCGGCCAGCTTGGTCAGGGTGATGGCGGCCTCATAGCCGGACTCGGTGTGGTAGCCGTCGGTGGTGTAGACGTGGTGCTCCTTGTCGTAGGAGGCGTCATACTGCAGCTCTTCCTCGGCACCGTCGAACAGGGGCAGCAGGTTCTGGGCGATCTCCTCAGCGGAGGCGGTCTGCATCCACTGGATGGCCTTGGTCATGGCGTTCACAGCCTTCTGGACCAGTTCAGGGTTCTGGGCGATGAGGTCGTCGGAGGTCATGACGGTGAAGAGCTCATAGCTCTCGGAGCCGATGATCTTCTTGATGGTGGGACCGTCGGTGCCGTCGATGATGACCACGCCGCCGGCGTCGGTCAGCTTCTTGGCAGACCAGGGGTTGGTGGAGACGGCCCCCTGGAGCTCACCGGCCTGGATGGCGGCGGCATAGCCGGCGCTGGCCATCTGGGTGATGGTCACGTCCTCGTCGGAGAAGCCGGCGTCGGCCATGCAGGCTCTGGCGAAGGTGTAGGGGCCGCTGTTGACGCTCAGACCGCCGGCGACCACGCCGCCCTTCAGGGACTCCAGCGTGCTGTACTGGCTGGTGGCACCGATGAGCTGATAGGGATACTTCTGGGTGGTGGAGAGCAGGATCTTCATGCCCTGGCCCCCCTCATTGACCATCAGGCTGGTCTCCACGCCCTTCAGGCAGAACTGGGCGTCGCCGGACAGGACGGGGGCAGTGGCGTCGCCGCCCTTGATGGTTTGGAATTCCGCGTCCAGGCCTTCCTCTTTGAAATAACCCAGGGTCTGGGCCAGGTAGGCGGGGGCCCAGTGGTAGCCGCGGACATCCTCCGTGAAGACGATTTTTTCCAGGTCGCCGGTGTTGGTGTCGGTGTTCTGGCCGTCGGTCTCGGCGGCAGACTGGCTGTCGCCGTTGGCGTCGCCGGGGTCGGTCTGGCCGCAGCCGGCCAGCAGGCCCAGAGATAAGACCATTGCGCAGGTCAGCAGCAGAGCAAGTAGCTTCTTCATGGGAATACTCCTTTTCTAAAAATAAATGTTTATCATAATCCGTAAAAACGGACGATGATACAGGATGTAGGGGCGAGGGGTTCAGCCTCGCCAGCGCAGCAGCCGCCACTCCAGCAGGTGAACGACGGCGTCCAGGGCAATGATGAGCACCACCAACACCAGCACGCAGCAGAGCACGCGGGTGGAGTTGAACACATCCCCCGCCGCCGAGAGCAGCCAGCCCATACCTTTGGTGGAGCCAAGATACTCGCCCACGATGGCCCCGGAGAGGGACAGGCCCAGGCCGGTCCGCAGGCTGGTGAGCAGCCAGGGCAGGCAGGCGGGCCAGATCACTTTGGCGAGGAGCTGCCCTTGGCTGGCCCCCAGCAGGCGCACGCCGGACAGCAGGGCGGGGTCCACCCCCCGCACACCGGTGTAGAGGTTGAAGACAAAGATGAAAAAAACCATCAGGGCCGACATGATGACTTTGGACCGCAGGCCCAGGCCGAACCAGATGATGAACACTGGCCCCAAGGCCAGCTTAGGCAGACCGTTGAGCCCGGTGAGCAGGGGGGTGAGGGCGCGGCTGACTCTGGGCGCCAGCCCCAGGCCCAGCCCGGCCAGGGTGCCGAACAGCCCGCCGAAGAGCAGGCCCAGCCCGGCCTCCTGCAAGGTCACGGAGAGGTGCTTGGCCAGCAGACCGCTGGAAACCAGCTCCAAAAACTCCGCCCAGAGCGCACTGGGGCGGCTGAAAAAGTAATCGTTTACGTGCCCGGCGGATGCGGCCCACTCCCACAGGCACAGGGCCAGCAACAGGCAGAGGACCGTCCAAACACCGGGGCTGAGACGGGATTTTTTCGGGGTCATAGGGCTTCCTCCTGACGCAGCTGGGTCTCCAGATCCCGCCACAGGGTCTTTTCCAGCGCCACGAAGCGGGGGGAGAACTTCACGTCCATCACCCGCCGGGGGCGGGGCAGGTCGATGGAATACTCCCGGACCACTCGTCCGGGCCGGGCACTCATCAGGACCACTCGGTCGGCCAACGTGATGGCCTCGGTCAGGTCGTGGGTGACGTAGAGGATGGTACAGCCGGTGGTCTCCCAGACGGATAAAATGTCGTCCTGGAGCTTTTGCCGGGTCAGGGCGTCCAGGGGGGCAAAGGGCTCGTCCATCATCAGGATATCCGGGTCGATGGCCAGAACGCGGGCAATGGCAGCCCGCTTTTTCATACCGCCGGAGAGTTCTCTGGGGTAGCTGTGCTCAAAGCCGGCCAGGCCCATCCGCGCCATGAGGGACCGGGCCGCCTCCTGCCGCTGGGCCTTGGGGACGCCCCGCAGCTCCATGGCCAGGGCCACGTTGTCCAAGACCGTCCGCCAGGGGAGAAGGGTGTCGGCCTGGGAGATGTAACCCATGGAGGGCAGCACGCCCTTCACCGGCTGGCCCGCCAGCCGGACCTCCCCCACGCAGGGGGTGACCTGGCCGGCCAACACGTTCAGCGCGGTGGTCTTGCCGCAGCCGGAGGGTCCCACCAGGGCCACCAGCTCTCCCTTTTCCACGGAGAGACTGAACTGGTCCAGCGCCACGAGATCCGGGCGTTTTTTGGAGAGAGAAAAGCGAACGGAGACATTGGTCAGCTCCAACAAAGCCATGAGAGGACCTCCTTTCCGGGGCAGCAAGGCAAAGTACATCCATTATATGGAATCCACTGGTCATTGTCAACCAACTAAGTTGCTTGCTTGGGTCAAGTTTTCCAGTTGTTTCCTTATATAATATAAGGTATAAATTTCCAGTGATTTTCTGGAAATCAAAGGCGTGGGATCAAAGGAGCGGGGTGTCGTGTTCCTGTTTCCAGAGCTCCACCTGCTCCTGGGTCATGCGGAGGAAGGCGTTGGCCAGGGGGGAGCGCTCCGTCTCACGGGGGCAGAGCAGGCCAATCTCCCGGACATAGCCCTCTTTCAGCGGGAGCAGCTGGACCTGACGCCCGGGCAGACAGTCCCGCAGGGCCAGGCCCGGCAGCACAGCGATCCCCAGGCCCCGCTCCACCAGGGCCACCGCCATTTGGTTTTCTTGGGGCTGGAAGGCCAGATGGTCCGCCTTGGCGAAGGCCTCGTAGACCGGATGGGCTACGCTGTCCTGCTCGGCGCACTCGTTGGTGGGGATGAGAGATTGGTGCTCGGCCAGATCCAGCACGGCGGTCTTGCCCCGGAGGGCCAGGGGACTGTGCTTGCTGACCACCAGGTAGTAGGGATCTTTGTATAGGGGGATCAGCTCCATGCCGGGGGGACATTTGGTGCCGTGGAAGCAGCAGTCTAAGCGGTGCTCCCGCAGGGCCAGCTCTCCCGCCAGGGGATTTTTTTCCGTTTCTAATTTCACAACGACTTTCGGGTAGGTCTTGGAGAAGACCTCCAGGATCTCCGGCATCCACTGGGCCGAGACCCCGGCGAAAATGCCCACCCGCAAAAGCTCCCATTGGCTCACACGGGCGGCCTCTTGCAGCTCGTCCTCCATGGCCTCGATCTTCCGCATGAGCTTGAGCAGGTCGCTGCCGGTCTCTGTGAGGGTGACCCCGCGCTGGTCCCGGTAAAAGAGCTTGACCCCCAAGTCGTTTTCGATGTTGTTGATGATGTAACCAAGGCTTGGTTGGGTGTAGCCCAGCACATGGGCAGCCCGGGTCATGCTGCCGCACTCGGCAGTTTTGATGACAGGCGCGTATTTTCCCATTCTCGCAGCCCCTCCTTTTCCTCCGTTCCACGTGTTTCCCCTGGATCAGTCAGGTGCCTGGACGTGTCTATCTCCTGCGCTCCGGCAGGGTCTAAGAGCTATCTTACCCCTTTCTCTGGCAGATTGCAAGAATATTCTGATAACAGTATAAAAGCTCTTTGCCTTTGGAACGGGCAGACAGGTGAAAAAATGGGCAGCGGAAGCAATGCATAAAATCTTTCATTTTGCAGGAAGTAGTTTCATGCAAAATTTTTTCTTGCACATCATTAAAGTTCTCAAGTTTACAGCTATCTGTGTATTTCGTATAATAATTTTCGGTTTCGCTCGACGGATTTTTAGCTTTTTTATTCGTTGGGCGGCTGGGGCAGAAGGGAGGAGAGATGCCCCGGTTTGTGAAAAATGATTCGTTTCCTGCACGAATCACGTTTGTCCCGGCTCCAATCGGGAGCGGGCATCAGAAGAAAAGAGGTAACGTAAATGAGTAATACCCCCGAAAAGAAGGGTGTCAGCGCCGTTGACTTTTTCTGCATCGGCTTTGGCGCTATCGTCGGCGTGGGCTGGGCCGTGGCCATCAATGGTTGGATGACCAGCTGCGGCGGCCCCATTCCCGCTGCTATCGGCTACATCGTGGCTCTGGTCATGATGGTGCCCATTGCCCTGTGCTACTGCGAGCTGGTCCCCATGCTCCCCGTGGCCGGCGGCGGCATGGCCTTTGCTTACAAGGCGTTCAATGAGACAGTGTCTTTCATCTCCGGCTGGGCGGCGTTTGGCGCATTCGTGTCCATCATCCCCTGGGAAGCCATTCAGATCACCGACGTTCTGGGTTATCTGATCCCCGGCATCAAGACCGGTCCCATTCTGTACAAGGTGGCTGGTGAGCCCATCTATCTCATCACCATCATCATCGGCACGGTCGCCTCCCTGCTGCTGTTCGCCCTGAACATGCGTGGCCTGGCTGCCGCTGCTTCCGTTCAGAAGATCCTGTGCTTCATCCTGGTTGGTGCAGCTGTCATCGGTGCCATCGCCTCCCTGATCGGCGGCAACGCAGACAACTGGAAGCCCATCTATGACGTCACCGACCCCACCATCTACGGCAACCCCGCCGACGGTCTGAAGCAGGTCTCCCACAACAGCATGTTCGGCGGCATTCTGGCCATCCTGGCCTCCGCCCCCTTCTTCCTGGCTGGCTTCGAGACCATCCCCCAGGGCATCGAGGATGCCGGCGGCGATGTGGCCAGCGTGGGTAAGACCGTGGTGCTGTCCGTCGTCCTGGCCTGCGTGTTCTATGCCATCCTGCTGTTCTGCTTCGGCTACGCTTGGAAGTGGCAGGAGTTTGCACACATGTCCAACCCCTCCGCTGCTACCATGTTCAAGTCCCTGTATCCTGGGGCTGTGGGCGGTGTGCTGTACTGGCTCATCACCCTGGGCGCTATCGCCGGCCTGTTCACCACTTGGAACGGCTTCTTCATGGCTTCCGCCAGCCTGCTCATGGCCATGGGCCGCGGCAACCTGGTGCCCGGCGTCTTTGCCAAGCAGAATAAGAACGGCATTCCCGTTCCCGGCCTGCTGGTCTGCCTGCTGCTGTCCCTGATCGGCCCCTTCCTGGGCGCCGGCCTGATCGGCTCCATCACCTCCTTCTCGGCGGCGGCCTTCGTGCTGTCCTGGTGCATCACCTCCTTCTCGCTGATCCGTCTGCGGAAGATCGCACCCGATATGGAGCGTCCCTATAAGATCCCCGGCGGCGTGGCGATGGGTGGCTTCTCTGCCCTGATCACCACCGTGGTCTTCATCCTGCTCTTCGTGCCCAACAACCCCGTGTACATGGGCAAGACCGCAAGCATCATGTTTGTGGGCTGGATGGTCATCGGCTTTATCCTGTATGCCATCTCCGGCGTGCAGAGAAAGGCCATCTCCAAGGCCGATCGCGAAGCTGCGATGTTTGGTCACGCAACACACGAGGACTAATTCCATCCTCGCTCTCCTCAATATTTTATCTGGCGCGGTCCGGTTTGTTCGGACCGCGCCGGTTTTATGGGGGAAACCGGGCAAAGTGTGTCGATTGTGCTTGCTTTTTGTTTCTCCGTCTTGTAGAATGAAAGCCGCAGCTATTTTCCGGTGAAAGCGTTTCTCACTGCTTTCCTAGGGAAATCACGCTGTAAAACAGAGAAAAGAGAGTGATTTGTTTTGAACGAGATCCTGACGCGGATCGATGGCGTCGTGACCGCCATCAGCGGGGTATTGTACATGCCCTGGGTCCCCCTGTTCCTTATTGTGGCGGGCCTGTTTTTCACCTTCCGTACCAAGCTCATTCAGATCCGTCTGCTGCCCGAATCCCTGCGGGTGGTGATGGAAAAGCCCAAGAACTCCGAGGGCATTTCCTCCTTCGGGGCTTTGATGGTCTCCACGGCCTCGCGCGTGGGCACCGGCAACATCGTCGGCGTGTCCACGGCCATCTGCCTGGGCGGCTACGGTGCAGTGTTCTGGATGTGGATCACCGCCATCCTGGGCGGTGCCTCCGCTTTCATCGAGTCCACCCTGGCCCAGGTCTATAAGCGCAAGGACAAGAAGGGCCACAGCTACGGCGGCCCCTCCTACTACATGGAGTCTGCCCTGGGGCAGCGCTGGCTGGGCGTGATCTTCGCCGTCATCATCATCCTGACCTATGCCGTGGGCTACAACATGCTGGCCTCCTACAATCTCCAGTCTGCCTTTGCCGGGTTCTCCTTCTACGGTGACCACACGGCGTTTGTCATCGGGTTGATCCTGGCCATCCTGTTTGCCATCTGCGTGCTGGGCGGGGCGCACCGGCTGACCAAGGTCACCGGTGCTCTGGTCCCCATCATGGGTGTGTTCTATGTCATCATCGCCATCGTGGTCGTGGTGATGCACGCCAACCTCATCCCCGGCGTGTTTAAGAACATCTTTGTCAGCGCCTTTGACTTCCCCGCGATCTTCGGCGGCTTCACCGGCTCCTGCATGATGCAGGGCATCAAGCGCGGCCTGTACTCCAACGAGGCCGGTATGGGCTCTGCCCCCAACGCCGCTGCCACCGCCGACGTGTCCCACCCCGCCAAGCAGGGCCTGGTCCAGATGCTGTCCGTGTTCATCGACACCCTGCTCATCTGTACTGCCACCGCCCTCATGTGCCTGTGCTCCGGCGTGATCCCCACCGAGGAGGCAGCAGGTGCGCCCTACGTTCAGGCGGCGCTGCAAAGCTCTCTGGGCAATTTCGGCCCGATCTTCATCGCTGTGTCCATGGCCCTGTTCGCCTTCACCACCCTGATCGGCAACTATTACTACTGCGAGGGCTGCCTGCGTTTCATCTTTAAGCGCACCCCCAGCCACGCCTTTATGACCGGCTTCCGTCTGATCGCCGCCGTCATCGTTCTGCTCGGCGCGATGCTGAGCATGAGCCTGGCCTGGGACACCGCTGACCTCTTCCAGGCCCTCATGGTCATCATCAACATCCCGGTCATTCTGATCCTGGGCAACACCGCCGTGAAGACCCTGAAGGACTACATGGCCCAACGGAAAGAGGGGAAGGACCCCCACTTCAAGGCCGCCAGCATTGGCCTGAAGCAGGAGACGGACTACTGGAACTGATGCCGGAAGAAACCGTTTCTGCCGGACCTTTCTGAACTTTAGTTCTTTTCGGCAAACTTTTGTTTTCGGATAGGTAAAGTTTCCCTCTGTGAGTGCTTGCCTTTTGTCTGATTTCCATGTATAATGATATCAAAACTGACAAAGCTGTGAGGAATGTCGTATGTATCAAGTCATTATCGTGGAAGACGACCCTATGGTCGCTGAGATCGACAAGCAATATGTAGAGCACAACAACAAAATGACCATCGCCGGGGTCTTTCAGAATGGTCAGGATGCGTTGGAGTTTGCCCGGAACAACCCTGTGGACCTCATCATGCTGGATTACTACATGCCTGTGATGGACGGCCGCACGTTTCTTGTGAAGCTGCGGGCCGAGGGGATCCTGGCCGATGTCATCATGGTCACGGCTGCCAGCGAGGCCCGTCACGTCAGTGAGCTGTATTCCTATGGCGTGTCGGACTACCTCATCAAGCCCTTTGACTACAACCGGTTCCAGTCCGCCCTGCAAAAGTTTGTGGCCCGCCGGGAAGCCTTTGCCGGGGACAAAGCCTTTAACCAGGAGGAGCTGGATAAGGTCATCTCCCCGGAGGGCCAGCGCAGCGGCCAGCTGGTGGACAAGGGCATCCATCCCGTTACCCTGGAGATCATCTGCTCCTTCCTGCGGGAACACAAGAGCGAGAAGCTCTCCATTGAGGACATTGCCAAAAACGTCTCCCTCTCCCGCGTGACCCTGCGGCGGTACATGAACTATCTCATCGACAAAAACAGCGTCATCGGCGGCGTGGACTACTCCACCGGTGGCCGCCCGTCCGCCGTGTATACTTACATCGGCAAATAATTACAGAGAACGAAAGAAACTCCCGTGGCCTCATACCATCGGGAGTTTCTTCTACATTTTTTTCGGATCAGAAAGGAGCACGCCCATGGAACCCCTCTACACCCGTTACATCCAGGAGACCTTCGGCCCCGACGGCCAGGTGACGGACTGGCACTACCACTACGAAGACAACTTTAATTACGCCTATGACATCATCGACACCATGGCCGCCGCCGAGCCATGGCGCATGGCCATGCTCTGGCGCAACGACCGCGGCGCAGAGCTCAAGCTGACCCTGGAAGACCTGTCCGTGATGAGCAATCGCATGGCGAACCTCTTCCGCAGCCACGGCCTGAAGCGGGGCGACGTGATCCTCACGGCCCTGCGCTCCCACTGGAGCTGGTGGATCGTGGCCCTGGCCGCCCACAAGCTGGGCCTGATCCTGGCACCCTGCTCCTATCTGCTGTCGGAACAGGACTTCCTCTACCGCATGACCAAGGCCAAGGCCAAGTGCGTGGTCACCTGCCGAGAGAACGGGGCCGATCGGCGCGTCCTGGCTGCGGCGGAACAGGCCGGGGTGTCCGTCCGCTTTGCCCTGGGGGGCGGCAGCGGGTATCTGGACCTGCTGGGGAACATGGACAAGCAGCCGGGGGTCCTCGGACGCATCCCCACCTCCGCCAAAGACCCGATCCTGCTGTATTTCACCTCCGGCACCACCGGCCAGCCCAAGGGTGTCCTGCACGACGGCGCTTACACCCTGAGCAACTACTGGGGGGCCAAGTATATGCAGGATATCCACCCAGGCTCCCTCCACTTTGCCACCGGCGACACCGGCTGGGAGGTGGTCTGCGGCACCAAGTTCTACGGCCAGTGGATGCTGGGCGGGGCGCTGCTGGTGTATGACTACGACCGCTTCCCCCCGGAAAAAGTCCTGGAGACGCTGCAAGAGACGAAAGTCACCGGCATGATGGCCCAGCCGACCGTCTACCGGATGCTGACCAAAGTGGGCATGGACAAGTATGACCTGTCTTCCATCACCAACTATGCAGTCGGCGGCGAGAAGCTCCTGCCGGACCTGGCGAAGGTGGTGCAGGAGCAGACGGGACAGCCCCTTTACGAGGGCTATGCTCAGTCGGAGACCAATCTCATCGCCGCCGCCTCGAAAGCGTTTGGCCGCCGGGAGGGGTCCATGGGGAAAATTTTGCCCAAGTACCACGTCGAAATTTTGAAGGAAGACGGCAGCTTTGCTGCGCCCGGAGAAGTGGGAGAGATCGTGATCGTCGCTGACGGCGGCCAGCGCCCCAACGGCATGATGACCGGCTATCTGAACGACGAGGAGGCCACCCGCCGCCTGTGGGACGGAGATATTTTCCACACATGCGACCTGGGGAGCCGGGATGCCGACGGCTTCCTCTTTTACCAGGGCCGGAACGACTCGATCATCAAGACCAAGGGCTACCGGGTCAGCCCCGTGGAGATCGAAGACGCCCTGTCCCTCCACCCTGCTGTGGCGGAATGTCTGGCCGTGGGAGAGCCGGACCCGGACCTGGGGCAGAAGGTGAAGGTCTATGTCCACCTGAACCAGGGCTATGTCCCCGGCGATGCCTTGCGGGACGAGCTGATGGCCTTCCACAACGACGCCTGCACGGGCTTTAAGAAGATCCGGGAGCTGGAATTTGTGGGGCCGCTGCGCCGGAATCCCAACGGAAAAGTCATTCGGGGACAGTTTGCGAAGACCCCAACAAAAATTTAATACCAGCATAGGGCTTCTCAATTTTACAAATCCCCTGGGAGTGGAGTATACTGCATGGGTCAGGCCAAGAGGCCCGGCCCATGCGGGCTTTCCTCCGCGTTACCTCTCCGGGAAAGCGCCGCGTTTCTGTCCGTCCGTCTTCTTCCAGGCAGAGCCGCAGGACCCTCCAGGACGGGAGGGTAGGCATTGGTGGGCCGCGTCTTTTTTCTTGCCCTGAGTACTCATGCAGGGAGCAGCTGTCATAGGGGACGGCTGCTTCTTTTTGTGTTTTGGCTTCCAAATCTTTCTAAATTGAAAATTTTGTAAAACAAGATAAAATTGTTGCTAATATCCCTTGACAGGTTCTTTTGCTCCTGGTAATCTAGTTCTATATATTACATAACAAGGAGACAAAAATCATGTCTTTTGCCGTTGTCACCGATTCTCTGGCCGGCCTGCCCCTGGAGGAAGTGGCCAGCCGGGGGCTGGTGGTCATTCCATTGTCTTACTATATGAACGGAGAGGAACACACCTGTCAGGCTCCCGAAGAGTACGACAGCGCGGCCTTCTTCCGGGCGATGAAGCAGCGGGTGGAGGTCAAGACCTCCATGATCCCGCCCCAGCGGTTTGCAGAATACTGGGAGCCGCTGCTGCAGTCTGACCTGGACATTCTCTTCCTGAGCGCCTCGTCCGGCATCTCGTCGAGCTACCAGTCGGCCACCATCGCCGCCCAGCAGCTGGAGGAGAGCTACCCGGAGCGGAAGATCCGCGTGGTCGATACGCTCTCTTCTACGTTAGGGGAGGGCCTCTTGGTCCTGCGGGCCTTTGCGCTGCGGGAGAAGGGCATGAGCCTGGACGAGACGGCCGACACCATTCTCTCTCTCCGCCCCTATATCGCCCACTACTTTACCGTAGACGACCTGCTTTACATCAGCCGCGGCGGGCGCGTCTCCGGGGCCAAGGCCCTACTGGGCACCGTGCTGGGCATCAAGCCCCTGCTCAAGGGCGACGAGCACGGCCATATCGTGATGAACGGCAAGGTCCGGGGCCGGGCGGCCTCCATCAAGGCCCTGGCGGAGAAGTTTGACAAGATCGCCCGCTATCCGGGGGATCAGACCGTTTTCATCGCCCACGGCGACTGCCGGCAGGACGCGGAGACGCTGGCGAAGCTGATCCAGGAGAAGAACCCGCCGAAAAAGATCATCATCACCCCCTTCGACCCCACCAACGGCGCCCACGCCGGACCGGGTTCGCTGGCGATCTTTTTTGAAGGCGACGAGCACGCCCGCCAGCACTAAAGAACGCATAAAAAACTGCCGTCCCCAGCGATGGGAGACGGCAGTTTTGCGTGGTTGATCGTTTCCTGTTACAGCAGCCCCAGGCGGCCCAGGACGGCGGCCAGCTCGTCGCGCTTGACGGGGCGCTCCGGGCCTTCGCCGTTCATGACGCCGGTCTGGGCCGCTTTGGCCCAGTGGCCTTCTTTTTCGCTCCAATCCGGCTCGGCTTGGCTTGCGGCGTGGCGCAGGGCCTTTTCCAACAACGTGTAGGCCTGGGCGTCGGTCAGTTCTTTGAAGAACTTGTCAAAGTCCATGTCTTCTTCCTCCTCCTTTGGCTTGGGGGTGGGCGCTGGCTTGGCGGCCGGGCGCTGCACCACGAAATAATACTTCACTTGGCGCTTGAATACACTGTAATCGCCCTGGGTACGGACGGCGCGGGTGCTGGCCGGGTCGTTGATCGACACGACGTTGCCGCTGATGTTCCAGACCAACACGAAATGGCCGGAAGACGTCCAAAGCCCGCGCCCCATGCAGGCGATCACGAGATCGCCCCGGTCCACGGCGGCCTTGGCCTGGGCGTGGTAGGGGCTGTCGGGCTTGCCGTACAGGGTCACGCCGTTGAGCATCTTGCAGGTCAGGCCAAAGCGCTTGGCCGCCGGGGCAAAATAGCCGTAATAGGTTCCCTGATGCGGGGCCTTATAGCCGTGGGCCAAGGCCCAGGCACATTCGCTTTTGGGCGTGATTTTGGGGTCGACCCAGGTCGCCAGGACCATGGCCAGGGCCGTTGGTCCGCAGCCGGAGACGGCGATGTTGGTCTTTTCGCCCCGGGCAGAGTAGTCCAGGGACCCCCACCGGGGGTCCGTCTGGAGATAACGAACGGGTCGGGTGTTCATGGCTGGTCCTCCTCGGTGCTGTTTTGTTGGTCCTGAGTTCTCTTGGTGAAGAAATAGGTGATAATGGCCCCGTAGGCGGTGCAGAATAAGCTCTGGGCCTCCGGGTTGGGATCAACGGGGGCGAAAAGCAGGGCGATCATCGCCCCGGTCATGGCCAAGGTCACGAGGCTCTTGACGTCGATCAGCTGTAAGAGCTGTTTCATGTGGGTTCTCTCCTCTCTCTGTTTTTCGGGCGGCTCACTGGTCGTGGGCCCGCAGGTTCAGGCTTTTTTCGATCTTGTCGATGGCCTCCCGCACCGGGCCGTTGCAGCCCTGCTCGGCCATGCCCTTGAGGCAGGCCAGCACGCCGTAGGTCAGCAGCGTGTTCTCCTTGCGGATGGCCTTCAGTTCTTCGTCCTGCTCCTTTTGGCGCAGGGTCCAGCGGTACACTCGGTTGTAGGTGGTCAGCAGCAACAGCAGCGCCGAGAGCACCCCGCCGGCGGTGATGATGCTTTGCCAGGTCAGCTCCATGGTGGTTTCCCTCCTTTCTCCCTTTATCCGTTGGGAATGGGACAGGGGGGAAGTTGCACGTGTTCGTGCAACTCCAAATGGGTTTCTCCCCATTGCACAAACCGACCGCGCCGGACGCAAACATCTCTTGCTAATTTGGGGTGGATATGATATGCTAAAAAAACGACCAAAGCGCATGACATCTGCTGCGGGAATGCCGCGCGGAAGGGGAGAGCACCGTGAAAACAGCCATCGTTACCGACACCAACAGCGGCATCACCGCCCAAATGGCACGGGAAATGGGGATCTACCTCATCCCGATGCCCTTTTTTATCGACGGATCGACGTATTACGAGGGGGAGACCTGCACCCCTGACTTCTTCTTCCGACACCTCAAGGCCAAGGCCGAGGTGAGTACCTCCCAGCCCTCGCCGGAGGTCATCACGTCCCTGTGGGCCAGCCTCCTGGAGACCCACGACGCGGTCCTGCATTTTCCTATGACGGCCGGACTCAGCGGCTCCTGTGAGACCGCCAAGGCCCTGGCACAGGAATTTGACGGCCGGGTGTTGGTGGTGGATGACCACCGCATCTCTGTCACCCTGGCCCAGTCCATCCGCAACGCCCAGACCCTGCTGTCCCAGGGCAAGACGGCCCAGGAGGTTCGGGGCATCTTAGAGGCGGAAAAAGATGCCTCCAGCATCTACATTGCGGTGAACACCTTGGAATACCTCAAAAAAAGCGGCCGCGTGACGGCAGCCGGAGCGGCCATGGCCGCCGTGCTGCACATCAAGCCCGTGCTGCAGATCCAGGGCGGCAAATTGGACGCCTATAAAAAAGTCCGAGGGATGCTCCAGGCGAAAAAGACCCTCTTAGACGCCCTCCGCCACGACCTGGCCACCCGCTTTGCGGGCATGAAAATGGCCGTCTTCTCCGGCTACTCCGGCGCGGACCCCGACCTGGGGAAGGCCTGGCAGCGGGAGGTCCAGGCAGCCTTCCCCGACCAGCTGGTGGAGCTGATCTCCCTGCCCCTGAGCATCTGCTGCCACATCGGTGACGGGGCCTTGGGCGTGGCTTGTGCGAAAGTTTGGTGATCGTCTTTCTTCGTCCCGGCGAGGCTTCGCCGGGACGTTTTTTGTTCGAGGCAGGGAAAGCGACGGCTTTCCCTATCCTTAGACTATGCGGAGATAGGATAAACGTGCATTATTATGGTAGTACGTTTTAATTGATACAACGTTTTAAAAGCCTTCCCCGAGGGGGAAGGTGGACGCGCAGCGGACGGATGAGGGCTACCTGCTGCTACTGAGCCGTAGTGTACTAAGGCAGAACGTGGAGAAGCAAGTCCTTGCACTTCTGCCTCTTTACGGATAAGCCTTCTCTCTGCAACGTGGCCCTCATCCGACCCAGGCTTACGCCTGGCCCACCTTCCCCCTCGGGGAAGGCTTTGGGCGTGCCTACCATTTTAATAAAGTCTTAAGACTTTCCCCATTCTTTTTTCAGGAATCGCTGTTATAATAGGCACTGTAAAAAGAAACCCGTTCCGGGTTCGGGTTTTTCGGGAGATCCTGAAGGATACGTTCATTCACCCCAACAAGGAGGAATACACCATGAAAAAGCGCAATCGTATCACCGTATGTCTGGTGGCTGGCGTGCTGATCCTGGCGGTGTCTGCCGGGGCTGCTTTTGGCAGCGTCAACGGTTACAGCACCTACAAGGAAGCCGTCAAGGCCCTGGCCCTCAAGACCGATAACGTCACCATGCAGGGCAGCATGAAGGCCACCCTGGACGGCAAAGAGTTTGTCAGCATGACCGGAGAAATGGCCATCGACGGCAAGAACAAGTCCAGCCATGTCATCAGCAGCGAATTCGGCGGCCAAAAGGAAGAGCGGTATGACACCATCATCGGCAACACTGAGACCTGGTTCAACGCCGACAGCAAGTACTACAACGAGTACACCTATGACAACGACCAGACGGCAGAGGACAGCAACAACCTGCTGGGCGTTCCCGCCGATGATGAGATGTCCAAGCGGATGATCAACTTCATGGAGATCGCCGCTGACACCGTCATGGGCGACCTGAAGAACAACTTTGTCCAGCTGGGCAAGGACGGCGACAAGACCCAGTACCAGATCGAGATCAGCAAGGACCAGGTGCCTTCTCTTGTGAACGCCGGTCTGTCCCTCTTCGCCTACTCCATGACTGCTGACGAGGGCACCGACTGGGGTGTTTACTATGAGGACTATCGTGCGTCTATGCTGAACGCCTATGAGAAGCTCAGCGGCAACAAGCTCTCTGAGGAGTTCCGCAACGGCTACCTCCGGGAGGACGACACCGCCGACAGCGCGGCTTACGACGCCTGGTGCGACCAGAACGAAAAGCAGATCCAGAAGATTGTGGAGTATCTGAGCGAGAAGGACTGGGAGAGACAGTACTATGACCAGCTCGACCAGAAGCAGGGCGGCATCGTCTTCGTGAAGACCGATGGCACTTCCGTCTATTACAAAGACTATAAGTCCTACGCCAAGGCCAACCCCAAGATGGTCGAGGATGAGCTGAGCAGCTATACCGGCCAGGACATGGTCCTGAAGACCGCACAGTGCAAGTTTGGCGTGGACAAAAACGGCAACCTGACCAACAACACCCTCACCGCCACCTTCACCACCACCGACCAGGACGGCAAGAACCACGAGCTGGTCGTCACCGCTGACGTCACCCTTTCCAACTATGGCACCACCACCGTCCAGAAGCTGGACACCGGGGACCGCACGAAGATGCTGAGACCCGACGCGGAAAATAGCGGAGACGTCGTTTGCAGCTACAACGGCTGAGCACCTTTTTCCGAAGTTCTCTCTCAAACAGAAACCCAACGGGTACACCCCGGAGGCCCACGGGCCTTCGGGGTCGTCCCGCCTGTATTGCCTGACTGAAAGGAGCGCGACAGTTTGGATACCGTTCTTTCTCTGGACCATGTTTCCAAGGTCTATCACAACGGCCGGGGGGCCAAAAACATCAGCTTTTCCGTGGCGCGGGGCCAGGTGGTGGGCCTGCTCGGCCCCAACGGCTCCGGCAAGACCACCATCATGAAGTCCATCACGGGCCTCTCCCAGCCCAGCGAGGGGAGCATCACCATTTTCGGCGCCCCCAGCACCGACCGGGAGGCTTCCCTCAAGCACGTCGGGGCGCTCATCGAGCAGCCCGCCCTGTATGAGCATCTCACCGCCTGGGACCACCTCGTCATGGCCGCCCGGTTTTACCCGGAGGTAGATGAAAAGCGCATGGACCAGGTGCTGACCATCGTGGGCCTGGCCCCCTATAAAAAAGAGCGCTGCGGCAAGTTCTCCTTGGGCATGAAGCAGCGCATGGGCATTGCCCTGGCGCTGCTGTCCGAGCCGGAGCTGATGATTTTGGACGAGCCGACCAACGGCCTGGACATCGAGGCCACCGTCGAGATCCGGGAGATCATCATTCGGCTGGCGAAGGAGAAGGGCGTGACGTTTTTGGTCGCCAGCCACCTGGCCTCTGAAATTGAAAAAATGTGTGACAAGGTCCTGGTGCTGTACGAGGGGGAGATGCTCTCCTTCGACACCAAGGAGGAAGCCCTGCGCCTGCACCCCTCCCTGGAAGATTACTTCCTGGCGAAGGTGCGGGACAAAAAGGGCTCCGTGGTGCTGTAAGAAGGGGGAGATTCTGATGCAAGCATTTGCTGCCAGCTTACAAAACGAGCTGTTTAAGCTCCGGAAACGAAAGAAATACCTGGTGCTGCTCATCATCGCCAGCGCCATCTGCGTGGTCAGCGCCCTGCGGGTGCTCATCGTCAATTATCTGACCGACGGGGGCGTGTCCCGTGAGGCGATCTTGGGCGGGCTGATGTCCTCCAACATGCCGTTTGTGCTGCTGATCTTCCTGCCGCTCATGGCGATCATGGCGGCGGGGGACCTGTACGTGGGGGAGCAGGTGGACCACACCATTCGCTTCTCCCTCATGCGGCCCGTGGGAAAGGCCAAGCTCTTTTTCTCCAAAGCGGCGGCGGTCTGGGTGCTGTGCGCCTTTGATCTGGCCGTGCTGTACCTCGTCTCGACGCTCTCCCAGGTTTGTCTGGGGGGCGGCATTGAGGGGATCTTTTCCAGCTTCTTTGCCTGCGTGTTGGACCTCATCCCCATGGCGGTGCTGATCCTCTTCTTTGCGCTCATCAACCAGCTGGTGAAGGGGTCCAGCCTGACCGTGCTGCTGTGCGTGGTGTGCTATGTGGCCCTGGTGGTGTTTGGGACCTATATGCCGTCCGTGGGTGGCCTGGTTTTTACCGGCTATCTGCGCTGGCACAACCTGTGGATCGGCGTGACGCTGCCCTTCCTGTCTCTGCTGCCGCGGATCGGCCTGCTGGCGGGCTATGGCCTGGTCTTTGGCTGCGGCGGCTATCTGCTGTTTGACAGGAAAGAGGCCTGACCCGATCGCATCTCCCACATCTTTTAGGAGGTCCTGCCCATGCCCAAGAAAACCACCCTGCGCGGCCAATTCCTGCGCACCGTCCTGCTCATGCTGGCCTGTTCGCTGCTGGTAGGGCTGGCGGTGATCGTGGTGGTGATGATCGCCTTTGTGAAAAAGGTGCCGGATGGAGAACAATTTTTGATGGACAGCGTCTCCTTCCTCTTCGGGAAGGAGGTCCTGGGGCCAAACGGCATGATCCATGTGGTGGTCCTGGCGGCCATTGCGCTGTGTCTGCTGGTGGTGCTGGTGTGTGTGCTTTTGGCCAGCCGGTACACCAGCCGTGTCGCGGCGGCGCTGCGGGAGTTCCGCCGGGCAGCGGATGATCTGCGCAGCGGGGAGCTGGACTTTCAGATCCTCACCTATCCTGAGCGGGAGCTGGACGAGCTGGCCCAAGCCCTGGAGAGCGTGCGGCAGCGCCTCAAGGCCACCGCTGCGGCGGAGGCTGCGGCCCAGGAGGAACGGGGCCTGCTCATGGCGAACCTCTCCCACGACCTGCGCACGCCCATCACGGCCATCAAGGGCTATGTGGAGGGGATCCGGGACGGCATCGCCGCCACGCCGGAGAAGCTGCGCGAGCTGGTCTCCGCCGCCGAGGCGGTGGAGCGCGCCATTGGCCGCGAGCTGCAATACATCTCCGGCGGCGCGTCCACCTCCGTCCACATGGTGCTTGACGGCACGCTGCCCGCGCGCGTCAACCATCTGCGCATCGGCGAGTTCGCCCTCCTCGGCGGCATCTACGGCTGCTATCCCGACTTTCTGCGCCGTGACGTGTTCACCCTCCGCATGGAGGTCGTGGAGTGCAAGCCGAAGCCCAGCTATCCCGTCGGCGAGCTGACCGTGGACGCCTTCGGCAAAACGCGCGAATATACCGACCGTGGCATCCGCCGCCGCGCGCTCTGCGCCGCGGGCCGCGTCGATTACGGCGATCCCTTCGACCTCACGCCGCGCCTCGCGGGCGTGGAGGTCCTCGGCGCGTCCTCGGACCACACCATTCTTGACGTGGAGGACGCCGCCGTCCCCGTCCGGCTCGGCGACGTGCTGGACTTCGGCGTGAGCTACGGCTCGCTCGTCTACCTCACCAACACGCCCGAGGTCCGCATCGTCTATCGGAAAAATGGCCGCCTGTACACGGCGGAATAACGCACAAGGAAGCCCTCCGCTCGGTGAGCGGAGGGCTTTTCGTCGCTTTTTCGTTTTCTCAGCTCAGCGTCGTGCCGGTGACGAAGCTCGCCACGATGATGAGCAGGATGGAGATGGGCGCAACGTACTTGACCAGCACGCTGTAGACCTTTGCCAGCTTGAACGGCTTGCCGTCCAGCTCGATCTCATGCACGGCATTCGCGGGCTTCCAGATCCAGCCGGTGAAAATGCACACGCCGAGCGCGCACAGAGGGATCATCAGACGGTCGGTGAGGAACTCCATGAAGTCGCCGAAGATGGGGAAGCTCACGCCGTTGGCGAAGTCAAACCAGATGCCCTTGATGTTGAACGCGGCCTGCGACATGGTGTACAGGCAGCCGATGAGGAACATCAGCGTGCAGACGATGATGGTGGTGGGCTTGCGCTTCCAGCCGAAGCGCTCGGTCAGGAACGCCACCACGCCCTCGATGAGGGATATGCTGCTCGTCAGCGCGGCGAACAGGAGCAGCATATAGAACAGCACGCCGAAAAACGCGCCGCCCGCCATGTGCTCGAACACGCCCGCGAGGGACGCGAAGGCGAAGCCGCCGCCCTTGCCGACGTTCTCGGATCCGAGCGTCGCAAACACCGCGGGCACGATGATGAAGCCGGCGATGAGCGCCACGAGCGTATCCATCGTGCAGATGAGCGCCGTGTTCTTGCCGAGGTTCTCATGCTTGGGCAGATACGAGCCGTAGGTGATCATGATGGCCATGCCCAGCGACAGGGAGAAGAACGCCTGCCCCAGCGCGGAGAGGAAGGTGTTGAAGCCGACCTTGCTCCAGTCGCAGCTGAGCATATAGGCGAAGCCGACCTGCGCGCCGTCGAGCGTGATGGTGCGCGCGAGCAGTACAATGAGAATGATGAACAGCGCGGGCATACCGACCTTGTTGAACTTCTCGATGCCGCCCTCAACGCCCTTGATGATGATGACGGCGTTGACTGCCATAAAGACTGCGGCAAAGAGAATGGCGGTCAGCGGGAACCATGTCTCGCCCGTCGCGGCGTTGTAGCCGAGCAGGCCGTAGAAATAGCCGAGCGGATCGGCATAGACCGTCTGCGCCTCCGTAATGTAGGACACGACATAGCGCAGCACCCAGCCGCCGACGTGGCAGTAATAGGAGGTGACGATGAACGCCACCGCAACACCCGTGACGCCGACCCACTTGAAGCCGCGGTAGCCGAGCTTGTGGAAGCTGTCGATGGCGTTCGCCTGCGCGGCGCGGCCGATGGTCAGCTCCGAGAGCATGACGGGGAAGCCGATGAGAACGACGATGGCCAGATAAATGAGGATGTAGGCGCCTCCGCCTCCCTCAAAGGCCTTGCCGGGGAACTTCCAGATGTTGCCGAGGCCGACGGCGCTGCCCGCCGCCGCCAGGATGAAGCCGATCTTGCTTCCCCATTGGGCACGATTGTTTTCCATGTGATTTTCTCCTTTAACTACGTTTCTCTCTCCGTTTTCCGTCAAATTCGTCCTCATATATTTTAATGAGATGTATAAATTAAACAGAAATTAGTCAAATGATACCGTCTTTCTTGCCAAAAGTAAAGCGACGTATTATAATAAAAATATGAGCGATCCTAATAGAAAGGAAATACTTCTATGGAAAGCAAGAAATTAGAGGCCCTGCTCATGGCAGTCGATCTCGGCAGCTTTACCAAGGCGGCAGAGGTCCTCGGCTACACGCAGTCGGGCCTGACACACATGATGAACTCGCTGGAAAAGGAGGTCGGCTTCACGCTGCTTGAGCGCGGACGCAGCGGCGTGCGCCTCACGGAGGAGGGCGAGCGCATCGCGCCCGCCGTGCGCGAATTTCTGCAAGCCAACGCCCGGCTGGACAGCGTGATCGAGCAGGTCGCCTCCTCGCGCACGGAGATCATCCGCGTCAGCGCCTATGCCAGCATCGCCATGCACTGGCTGCCGGGCATCATCCAGCGCTTCCGCGAGGAGTGCCCCGACGTGGACGTGGACATCCGCATGGCCGACCACGTCGACGTCCCCTACGAGCTGCTCGCGCAGGGCAAGATGGACGCCATCCTCGTCTCCCCGCAGGACGAGGGCCAGTACGAGTGGGTGCATCTCGCCGACGATCCCATGTTTGCCGTTCTGCCCCGCGATTTCGACACGCAGGGCATGACCGCCTTCCCGCTTGCCGCCTTCGAGGCGCGCGACTTCATCATGCCCTCGCAGGGCTTCGATAAGGACATCATGCGTATCTTCAACCGCATCGGCGTCAAGCCGCACATCCTGCCGACCTGGGTGGACGATCCCACCGTCATCAGCATGGTCAGCCACGGCCTCGGCGTGAGCATGATGACCGAGCTGACCGTCCGCGGCCGCACGGACGGCGTGAAGCTCCTGCCGGTCGAGCCGGCGTCCTCGCGTGAGCTCGGCCTTGCCGTCCGCTCGCTCGACGCCGCGAGCGACGGCCTGCGCCACTTCATCGACTGCACGAAGCGCGTCGTCGCGGAAATGCAGCCCTGAGCCGTTGCAAAAGCCACTTGTAATCACCGCCGAAGCGGTTATAATAAGGAAGCCCGCCGACCCGCGGGCGCAGAGAAAACAACGCGAAAGAAAAGGAACACCCTATGCTCACCTTTACTCCTGTCACGCAGCGGGACATTGCCCGCCTGCGCCGCTACTATAAAAGCTGCGAATACCAGCTCTGCGAATACTCTGCCCTCGTCAAGCTCATGTGGCGCAGCCACCTGCACCCCTCGTGGGCGGAGGGCGCGGGCTGCCTGATCGTCCGCAATTTCATCGACGGTCAGTATTGCTTCGACTACCCCGTTCCCGGCCCCGACGGCGATGAGGACGCGGCGCTCACGCTCATCGAGGACGACTGCCGCGAGCGGGATATTCCCCTCGTCCTCTCCGTCGTCCCGCAGGACAAGGCGGAGCGCCTTGCCGCGCGCTACCCCTACTTCCGCTTTTCCTCCCCGCGCGTCTGGCGCGACTATATCTACGCCGCCGAGGATCTGCGCGACTTTGCCGGACGCCGCTACTCCGGACAGCGCAACCACATCAACAAGTTCCGCAAGCTCTATCCCGACGCCGCCTTCCGCCCGCTCGGGAAGAGCGACCTGCCGCTCATCACGCAGTTCTTCCGCGACTACGAGGCCGTCTTCACCAAGGCGTCCGACTCGGCGAAAAACGAGCTGCGCTGCGCCGAGAAAATGCTCCGCATGACCGGCAGCCCGCACTTCCTCGTCGGCGGCATGGAGCTGGACGGCAGGCTCCTCTCCGTCGCCATGGCGGAGCGCTGCGGCGACACGCTGCAAATTCATATCGAAAAAGCCCTCTACGGCTATGAGGGCGTCTATCCCGCCACCGTGCAGGCGTTCGCGCAGGAATTTGCCGTGGACGGCGTGCGCTGGCTCAACCGCGAGGACGACGCCGGCGACAAGGGCCTGCGCACCTCGAAGCTCCAGTACCTGCCCGACCACCTCGGCGCGAAGCTGCGCTTCGACGTGCTCAACGAGCTGGTCAACATCACCGAAATTCCGACCCTCACCACCGCCCGCCTGACGCTCGACGCGCTCACCGACGCGGACAAAACCGCCTACGCCGCTCTCTGTCTCGACGACGACCGCAACCGCTGGTGGGGCTACGACTTCCGCAAGGACTACGACGGCACGCCCTACGAGGACTACTTTCTCGCCGTCGCGCGGGAGGACTGCGCCCGCTCCCGCGCCGTGAACTTCGCCGTCCGGCTCGACGGCGCGCTCATCGGCGAGGTCGTCCTCTACCGCTTCGATTCCCGCGGCGGCGCGGAGCTCGGCTGCCGTGTCTCGCCGG
>OLNF01000394.1_pt1 | contig 37871 bp, 24 predicted proteins | sample 1673061 | NCBI WGS metagenome assembly OLNF01 (sample SAMEA3136751, study PRJEB25190) | human gut metagenome
CAGTGTTTGATCCGGACGAGGCAGAAGATTATGCAAAGGACAGACAGCGTTTGACTGGAGTACCGATAGTTACGGGGTATGAAGCACTGGAGCGACACCGGGGTGTCCGCAGACCAAGACGTAAATTAAGCAGAAGGGAGCAGCGGGCATGGGAAAAAGCACAGAAGTATGAAGCGAAACTTCATAAGGCACAGGAAAAGGAAGATAAAAAACGTGCAAAACAGGAAGCAAAGCTGGCTGCTCGTGAAGAAAAAGCAGCACAGAAGCAGGCGAAAAAAGAGAAAAAGTATAAAAAGAAAACGAAACCGACAGCTTCCTCTTCTGCAAAATCCAGTGGGAAAAAGTGTGCTGCAAAAAAAGTGAGTAGCAATAAGAAGGGTGGAAATAAGGAAAAGAAGATTACCGCACAGCAGTCTATCCCATACAGAGAAATGGGGAAAGATGGTATCTGTCGTGTGGAAGATGGTTACTATTCCAAAACAATCCGTTTTTATGATATTAACTACCAGTTAGCACAGAATGAGGATAAAAATGCGATTTTTGAAAACTGGTGTGATTTTCTGAACTATTTTGACAGTACGATTCATTTCCAGTTGTCCTTTATCAATCATCACAGCAATATGGCAGAATATGAAGATGTGATTCGCATTAAGAAGCAGAATGACAGTTTTGATGATCTGCGTATGGAGTTTGCTCAGATGCTCAGAAACCAGTTGGCAAAGGGAAATAATGGTCTTGTCAGAACAAAGTATCTTACATTTGGAATCGAAGCAGACAATATCCGGGAAGCAAAACCGAAACTGGAGCGTATCGAAACGGATATTCTCAATAACTTTAAGGTATTAGGGGTGTCTGCTTATCCATTGAATGGTGTAGAGCGTTTGCAGATTATGTATGAAACGTTCAACCAGGACAATAAAGTACCGTTCCGGTTCAGCTATGATGATGTGCTGCGTACCGGACTGAATACCAAGGACTATATTGCACCATCCAGTTTTGTATTTAAAAATGGAAAAGATTTTCAGATGGGAGATACTATCGGGGCAGTATCCTACCTGCAGATTCTGGCACCGGAGCTGACTGATAAAATGCTTGCGGAATTTCTGGAAATGGACTGCAATCTGCTTGTGAATCTTCACATCCAGTCCATCGACCAGATGAAAGCGATTAAGTTGGTAAAAGCAAAGGTTACAGATATTAACAGGATGAAAATTGAGGAGCAGAAAAAAGCAGTTCGTTCCGGATATGATATGGATATTATCCCGTCTGATTTGAATACTTACGGAGGGGAAGCAAAGAGGCTTCTGGAAGATTTGCAATCCAGGAATGAGAGAATGTTCCTTGTGACAGTGGTGTTTTTAAATACTGCGAAGAATAAACAGGAACTGGAAAACGTGGTATTTCAGACCGCAGGTATTGCACAGAAATATAATTGTGCATTAAAGAGGCTTGATTATCAGCAGGAACCGGGACTTATGAGCAGTCTGCCACTTGGAAAAAACTGGATTCCTATTAAAAGAGCATTAACGACAACTTCAACAGCGATTTTTGTTCCGTTCACGACACAGGAATTATTTATGGGTGGAGAATCCATTTACTACGGTCTGAATGCCTTGTCTAACAACCTGATTATGGCTGACAGGAAGAAACTGAAAAACCCGAATGGCTTGATCGTGGGTACTCCGGGAGCTGGTAAGTCCTTTGCGGCAAAACGTGAAATTACCAATGTTATTATCGTGACAAAAGACGATATTATTATCTGCGATCCAGAGGGCGAGTATTTTCCTATAGTCCGGGCATTCAATGGACAGGTTGTTCGCATTTCACCAACCAGTCATGATTATATCAATCCGATGGATATTAACACCAATTATGCGGATGATGACGATCCGTTATCTCTGAAATCAGATTTTATTCTTTCGCTTTGTGAACTGGTAGTAGGTGGAAAGAATGGCTTGGAGCCAGTAGAAAAGACAATTATTGACCGTTGTGTCCGCTTGGTATATCAGGACTATCTTGCAGATCCGGTTCCGGAGAAGATGCCGATACTGGAGGATTTATACAATCTGCTTCGCAAGCAGGAAGAACCAGAGGCACAGCGTCTGGCAACGGCACTGGAAATCTACGTTAATGGTTCTCTGAAAGTATTTAATCATCGTACTAATGTTGAGTTGAATAACCGTCTGGTATGTTTTGACATTAAAGACCTTGGTAAGCAGCTTAAAAAACTTGGTATGCTGATTGTTCAGGATCAGGTCTGGAACAGGGTTACAGTCAATCGTGCTGCACATAAATCTACCAGATATTACATTGATGAGTTCCACTTACTGCTGAAAGAAGAACAGACAGCAGCATACAGCGTGGAAATCTGGAAGAGATTCAGAAAGTGGGGCGGTATTCCGACTGGTATCACACAGAATGTAAAAGACCTGCTTGCTTCAAGAGAAATCGAGAATATCTTTGAAAACTCTGACTTTATTCTGATGCTTAACCAGGCATCCGGGGACAGACAGATTCTCGCCAAACAGCTTAACATCTCTCCGCATCAGCTTTCCTATGTAACAAACAGCGGAGCAGGAGAAGGCTTGATTTTTTATGGAAATACAATTATTCCGTTTAAGGACAGATTTGATAATTCTCTTATGCTGTATGCGTTAATGTCATCGAAACCGGAAGATGTGGAAAAGCGTGAAAAACTCGGCATCAAAGACAGGGACGATTAACAGGAGGAGTGGCAGAGTGAGGCGGTTTATAGCAGGAATATTGATGATTGTTTCGATTATTTTGCTTACTATCAGTATTTACTTTCTGATGGGAATGTTCATACAGGAAAGACAGGACGATCAGTTACAGCAAGAGTTACAGGAACTTATACAGAAGAAAGAAGACGAGCCGGGAGAAAATTCTTCCGGCGATTCTTTTATAGAAGTAGATGCTGGAATATTGGCATTGCATGAGGAAAATCCAGATTGTATTGGGTGGCTTACGATTGAGGAAACAAAGATAGACTACCCAGTTATGTACAGGCCCGGAGATAAGAATTATTATCTGCATCGGGATTTTAATGGGGACTACTCAGCAAATGGCTGTCTGTTTCTGGCGGAGGAATGTGTGCCGGGAGATTCAGACAACCTGATTATCTATGGGCATCATATGAACAGTGGGAAGATGTTTGCTGATCTTGAAAAATATAAAGACAAGGGATTTTATGAGGAGCATCCAACAATCCTGTTCCGTACCATATGGGGAAATGAACAGTATCAGATATTATCAGCATTTACAACACCGGTTTATACCGGAAATGACTTTAACTATTACAGTTTTATAAAAGCACAGAAAGGGGCAGATTATGAGTACTTTATTAGAGAAATTAAGCGAAAAGCAATCTATGAAACCGGAATCACAGCAGAATATGGGGACAAGCTGCTTACATTGTCCACATGCGAATATTCACAGCGGAATGGGCGTATGGTCGTGGTTGCAAAAAAAATTCAGCAAAATGAAAGCTGAGAAAGAACCGGAAGAATTTGAATTTGGCTGCGAAGATCTGACGAAGGACTGGTTTGATGAGATAAGTGATATGGAAGAACCGGAAGAGAAAATTAAGTGCGATGAAAATGATTTTTTTGATAATGAGCAGGACAGTGTAGAGCCGGATTCTAAACCAGATAAAGCAAGAACAGGAGGTATCTGGGACTGGGACAGCGAAGACTACTGGGCTTATGGGGAATCTGAAAGATCACTTTTAGAAATGGCGCATAAGGATATGCTTTGCATTGCTGGTCTGTTAGAAGTAATGGATTCATTGGCTCTGCTTGCAGATACGCAGGGGCGAGAGTTACAGAGTGGTCTTTCTGATGTTTCAGTGAAATTAAAGGATAAGGCGATTGCCATTGAAAACAGATGGAACACGTTTCTGAACAAAAATTATGAAATCAGGAGATGATGACCATGCAGGAGCATGAATATAAAGCAAGGGATAAAACTGTCCAGAAGATGAGCCGGGATGGACTTCGGGAAGAAAATCTTCGCAGTAAAAAGGAGAAGCGAATTACCAGACGTGAGGCAGATGAGAAGAAAACAGCCGGACACAGGGAACAGGAGCTGGATTTTGGAAAGGCAAGAAAAGCTCATACTGCAGAAGAACCAGTAGAGGAAGGAACAGAGGGAAAACACAGGTTACAGTCAAGACACGCTTTTCTGGAACAGGAAAAAATTGCGGAAGCGGATGAAATGGAAAATTCAGAAATGAGTGAGGATAAGGCAGACGGGGAGAAATCTCCGTCTGTTTCACGTTCCAGACTTCGTAAAGAAAGTATCCGGGAACATCCGGGACGGGATGCTGAATGTGATTCTGAAACACCGGAACCGGACAGGCAGAGCCGAAAGAAAAAGATGGTCACAGCCTATGCAGCAAAAGAGCAGAAACGCTACCATGAAAAGTCAGAAGTTGATGAAAAATCAATGGAAGATTTTCGGGAAGAGATTAAAGGCAAGACGAAAAGGGAACAGACGCTAAAAGAACAGAAGAAATCAAAATCCCGTCTTTCCTTTGAAGATGAAGGCAAAGGTATGATTCCAGGAAGTGGAATGGCAAGAAAGGGTGCAACCGTTGTTTCTGAAACGGCATCTGCCTATGGTCAGAAAAAGATCAGAGAGGATACCGACGATAATGCGGCTCTTGATGCAGCAGAGCAAATGGAACTTGCGGGAGAAAGTCTTGCAAGAAAGTCAATTTACGTCCGGGAACGGTTAAAAGAGAACCGGCAGAGAAATAACCGGTTAAGGGAATCTGTGCTGGAAGAAATGGAAAAATCCCGCTTGCAGTTTGGAACTAGTGCTTCCAATGAGACAAAAAAGGCGGTTCAGAAAGAAGCAGAGCAGAAAAAACAGTCTGCCTTAAAGAAATTATTGCAGAAAAAGCGTTACCAAAAGCAGTATCAGGCTGCAAGACAGGGAAAGGCTGCGAAAGATGCAGTACTTGTAAACGCACAGCGTTTTACGGAGAAAGCCAAGGTAGCGGTTAAGGAAATTGTAGCACAGAACAGGAATATCCTCCTGTCCATAGGAGTTCTGGTTCTGCTGTTTGCGTTGATGGCAACCAGTCTGTCAAGCTGTGCAGCATTATTCCAGGGCGGTTCCAATGCCATTATTTCTACCAGTTATTCCAGTGAGGATGAAGATATTTATGCTGCGGAAAATGCTTATGTGGCATTGGAAAATGCACTGAATGAGCAGATCAATCAGATGAAAGCAAACCATTCCGACTATGATGAGTTTCAGTTCCAGATTGATGAGATCGGACACAACCCGTATCAGCTTATTTCTTATCTGACAGTCAAGTATGGCGGTTTTACATATGCAGAGGTTGCAGATGAGATTCAGGAGATTTTTAAGGAACAGTATGGCTTGTATACGGATTCGACACGAGAAACGGTAACAGAAAAGAAAAAGGTTAAAGTTGGAGAATCACTGGGACAGGTTGTGACCAGTGGATATTGTAACTGCCCAATCTGTTGCGGACAGTGGAGTGGAGGCCCGACAGCAAGTGGAGCATATCCACAGGCAAATCACACGATTGCAGTAGATGCTTCCAATCCATTTGTGCCAATGGGAACCCATGTCATTATGAATGGTGTGGAGTATGTAGTTGAGGATACCGGAAATTTTGCACAGTATGGTGTGCAGTTTGATGTATTCTACGGCGATCACGCTTCTGCGTCAGCACATGGGCATCAGACCTGGGAAGCATACATAGCAGACAGCAATGGAAGTCAGGAAGTGGAAGTAACGACAACAAGAGAAGTGAACCGGCTGGATGTAACACTCACGAACCATAACCTGGATGCAGTTTTAAGAAACCGCATGACAGATAAGGAACAGGAGCAGTATGATGCTTACAACAAATACTATGGAAATCGTGATTATCTGTTTGACCTTAACTCAATTCCGACAGGCGGTGCAGGTTTTGGATATGATATTCCGGCAGAAGCACTTTCTGATCCACAGTTTGCCAAGATGATTCGGGAAGCAGAAAAATATCTGGGCTATCCGTATGTCTGGGGCGGTGCATCTCCATCTACCAGTTTTGATTGTTCCGGTTTCGTATGTTGGGTAATCAATAACAGCGGAAATGGATGGAATGTAGGAAGAACAACAGCGGACGGACTTCGTTCTTATTGTTCCTATGTATCTCCGTCTGATGCAAAGCCAGGAGATCTGATCTTTTTCCAGGGAACTTATGATACGCCGGGAGCGAGTCATGTGGGAATTTATGTAGGAAATAACATGATGATCCATTGCGGAAACCCGATTCAGTATACAAGCATTGCAAGTTCTTACTGGCAGCAGCATTTTATGGCATTTGGCAGACTTCACTAGAAGGGAGTGATGAAATATGAACATGAGATTAAAAAAAGTTCTGGATGATATTCAGAAAACAGAAGATAAAATTCTGGAATTGCAGGAATATGTAAAGAAACTGAAAATCCAGAAAAAGCAGATGGAGGATGCAGAAATCATCAAGGCAATCCGTTCCATGAAAATGGATAGCCGGGAGATGCTGACTTTTCTGGATGGGATTCAGAATGGAACAGTTACCATGCAGTTTGATGAGGAGGGTAATCTCTCTCTGGATAGTCCCGAAACAGATACAAAGAAAGAAGAGAGTCTGGAGAGAAATGTGTCAACCGGACGGATAGAAGAAAGAGAGGATTTGGAAGATGAAGAATAAGGTAATGAAAAAAGTTTTGATGATTATGCTGTCGGCAACGATGCTGATTGGTTCTGCCAGTGTGACCGCTTTTGCCCAGGCAAATGAAAATGCAGAGCAGACCGAAGCGCCAGAACAGGTCATAGAAGAACAGCCTGCAGAGCAGCCTGCCACAGAGGGAACACCGTTTTCTACACCGGGAAATGGACAGCTTGTGGATGATAAGGAGAATGACAGTACCAAGCAGTTTCTGACCGTACAGACAAAGAATGGAAATACCTTTTATATGGTTATTGACCGTTCCGGTACTTCTGAAAATGTATACATGATGTCACTTGTGGATGAAAATGATCTGGCAGAGTTCTTAGACGAAACCAAAGAAACTGAAAAGAAAGAGGAATCTGCGGTAGTTCTTCCGGAAACAACCACAACACCAGAACCGGAAACTACAGCGCAGCCGGAAAAAGAAGTAAAACAGGAATCTAGCATTAATAAGATGATTGGATGGATTGCTTTGGGAGCAGTTGCAACGCTGGCATTGGGTGGTCTTGGTATGTTCGCCTTTGGAAAATTGCGAAAGAAAAAAGAGGACGGCATTGTAGAGGAAGGACTGGAATTTGCTGATGACAGTTACATCAATGAAGATGAAGAAAATGCAGAGAATCAGCAGAAATAACAAAAAATCATAAGGCATGGAGAAAGGGCAGTTCTTTATGGACTGCCTTTTTGACAGGAACAGGAGGAAAACATGGCGAAATTTTTATTGATTGCAGAGAAACCAAGCGTGGCACAGAGCCTTGCAAAGAATTTATCTGCATATCAGAGAGAGGACGGGTATCTGGAGGGAAACAGTTGCATTGTCAGTTGGTGTCTGGGACATCTGGCAGAGTATGCGCCACCGGAAATTTATGATGAAAAGTATGCAAAATGGCAGTTTGATGATTTACCGATTATCCCGGAAGTATGGAAAGTGCAGGTGTCGGAAGATAAAAAGAATCAATTTGAAGTGTTGTGCAGCTTAATGAACCGGGGAGATGTGGCATATCTGGTCAATGGCTGTGACGCTGGGCGAGAGGGAGAACTGATTTTTAAAAGAGTTTATGATTTGGCGGGCTGTCAGAAACCTGTGAAGCGTCTGTGGATCAGTTCAATGGAAGATGAAGCAATTCAGAAAGGATTCCAGACCTTAAAGGACGGGAAAGAATATGCAGGTCTTTGTAATGCTGCGGTATGCAGAGCGCAGGCAGACTGGCTGATCGGAATGAACGCAACGAGAGCCTATACAACCAGATATTTTAAACGTCTGGTGGTCGGCAGGGTACAGACACCGACGCTTGCCATGCTGACAGAAAGAAAAGAGAAAATTGAGCAGTTCAAGAAAGAAGCCTATTATAAGGTTTCCCTGTCAGATGGGAAACTTACAGTAACTTCAGAAAATATTCAGTCTGAAACAGATGCAGACGAATTAAGAAAACTTTGTGATGGGACAGAGGCAATGGTTACAAAAGTGAAAAAGGCACAGAAACGAATTTCACCGCCGAAACTTTATGACCTGACCAGTCTGCAAAGGGAAGCGAACCGTTATTTCGGATACACCGCACAGAAAACACTGGATATTCTGCAGGAACTGTATGAGGAAAAGATGGTTACATATCCGAGAACGGATAGCCAGTATGTAACGGAAGATATGAAAGAAACGGTAGAAACACTTGCAGATGAAATGCCAGATTTTCTCCCATTTTTGAAATCTGAACAGTCTGGAGGAAATGCAGAGCGTGTAATCAATAATACAAAAGTATCAGACCACCATGCAATCCTGCTGACAAAAGAGGCTGTAGAAAAAGGTATGAGAGGATTTTCAGATGGAAAGAAAAATCTTATGATGCTGATCGGACAGCAGCTTGTACAGGCAACCGGAGAAGATTACCTTTATGAACAGACTGAAATTTCTGTACAGTGCAAAGAACATGAATTTGCTACGAAAGGAAAGCTGCCTGTGCAGATGGGATTTAAAGAAGTGGAAGAAGCCTTTCGGAAATATTGTGTGAAGGATAAGAAATCTGATGAACCAGATAATAAGACAGAACTTCCAGAAGGATATGAAGAGGGAATGACTCTTGTTCCTGTGAAAGCAGAGAAGAGTACCCATTATACATCCCCGCCGAAGATGTTTACCGAAGATACCTTGCTTGCAGCAATGGAAACAGCGGGGAATAAGGAATTTGATTCTGATACAGAGAAAAAAGGACTTGGGACACCGGCAACCAGGGCAAATATCATTGAGAAGCTGGTATCTTCCGGGTATGCAGAACGTAAAGGAAAACAGATTATTCCTACAGTGGCAGGCTGTGAATTGATCCATGTAATGCCGGAGAATCTGAAATCCGCAAGCCTGACAGCAGAATGGGAAAATCAGCTTCTGATGATGGAAAAGGGAAAAATCCAGGATGATGAATTTATGGATGGGATTGTATCTATGATTACCGAGATTCTTTCTGTATGCAGGGCGATTCCGGAAGAAGAACGCAATCGTTTTCAGACTGCAAGGGAAGTAATCGGGAAATGCCCGGTATGCGGTTCTGATGTATATGAGGGTAAGACCAATTATTACTGTTCTGACAGAAGCTGTCCGTTTGCTTTGTGGAAGTCAAATCGGTTTCTGGAAAGCATGAAAAAATCAATGGATAAAAAGATGGCAGTGGAGCTTCTGAAAAAGGGGCGTACCCATGTAAAAGGACTGTATTCCAAGAAAAAAGACAGCAAATTTGATGCTGACCTTGTACTTGGGGTGGAAGATGGAAAAGCCAGATTTAGTCTGGAATTTCCTAAAAAGAAAACAAACAGCAACAAAAAGAAAAAATAAAGAACTGACGGAAGGAGGAATAAGGTTATGGCTCGATTAGAAGATATAAGAGGTCTTGCAGAATCACATGCAACCAGTATCAGCAGTTCCCCCAGGGACTGGATGAACTATCTGGATACCGCAGCCAGATTATACCGATACCCATTTATGGATCAGCTTCTGATTCATGCACAGCGTCCACAGGCAACTGCCTGTGCTTCGCTGGAATTGTGGAATCAAAAAATGTTCCGGTGGGTAAACAGAGGGGCAAAAGGAATTGCCCTTATAGATGAAACCACGCAGAAAACAAGACTTCGGTATGTATTCGATGTTCAGGATACCCATATGGTAAATGGTGGAAGAACACCGTACCTGTGGAAATTACAGGAAGAACAGCAGGAAGAGGTATTGCTTCATCTGGAAGAAGTTTATGGATTGGAAACGAAAGATACGGAAAATCTTTCGGATGCTTTGATGGCAACCGCTAAATATATGGTGGAGGAAAATCTGGATGAGTATCTGGATGGTCTGATGTATGTAACAGAGGGAACCTATCTGGAAGAACTGGAGGAAGATACCATCTGCAGTGAGTTCCGAAGCCTGTTGACGGACAGCATTTATTATACACTTGCTTCCAGATGCGGACTTGATCCAATGGAACGGCAGGAGGAAATGGATTTTGTACATATTACAGATTACAATCACCTTTCGGTGCTGACATTCATTGGAAATGCCACAAGCAGGGCGAGTGAATCAGTTCTGGTGGATATTGGAAGATATGTACACCGCATTTCATTAGAAGAAATGAAAAAAGGTATTGAAAATTCAGAAGAAAGGAATTATAATAACTTTAACACGTTAATTCGTGAAAGCATAGAAAACAATGATACTATTACAGAAAAAGAATATTCACAGGAAAATGAAGGAGGAAATGAGTATGGCACTGACATATCATCGCAAAGGGGATTATCTGTTTCCGAACCTGACAATTCAGGAAACAGAAGCACAGATCGGGAAATACGGAATGCTGCGGAGGACATTTCTGAAGGAGTACAAGAACAGCCTGTACCAGAGTTTGTTGCTGACCGGGAAACTGAACAGCCATCTGGAGGAGATCGAGAAAGCAGCACAGGAGAGATTGGAAGTATTGATGGAGAAACTGTTGGAGAAGAATCCGGCACCGCCGAAAGAGGAGAATCCGATGGCGTGGACAGCACATATGAACAGTCTGACGGCAACAGCGGAAGAGAGCATCTTGACGGAATTGGTATACAGCTAATCGAAGACACAAGTGAAGATCAGTTAAGTAAAGCAGAGGAAGAAATTGCCTCTGCTTTATCTTTGCCTGAACTTCCGTCTGTAAATGAACAGAAACGGGAAATTGAAAACAGAGTAGCTGCCCTTTATGCAGGAGAAATCGCTATTCCAAGTGAAGTGGTCGATGAGGTTTTAAGAACCGGAGGAAACCGAAGCAAGAGCCAACTTCGGATTATCTATAATTTTATGAGTGAACAGACACCGAAGGAATATACGGAGTTTGTGAAGCGGGAGTACGGGACTGGTGGAAAGGGATTTGAAATCAATGGTATGGAGTATTCAGTCTGGTTTGATGAAACCGGATTGCAGATTGCAGTAGGGCATACGGTTACCGATCAGATTCGGGATAAGGCGTTTTTGTCCTGGGAAGATGTGAGTGGCCGTATCCATCAGCTTTTGAATCAAGGCGAGTATGCACCACAGTCCGTACTTGATGTTGCAAGGGAAAATGCGATAAAGGAACATGCCCAGGCACTTGCCTATATGAAAGCGGATATGGCAGAGGGTGTAGCGGAACTTGTTTTTGATGAAGAGGATTTACCACATCTTCGCAGTATTTATCCGGAAATAACAGATTATCTGGAAGAAAAGCTGGCAGATCCGCAGTGGCTGTCAGATATGAATGAGCGTCTGGAAGGACTGGCAATGGCTTATGAGGAAGATAAAAGCATTATGAGGTTCCGTACCTATAACCCGGTCAGAATATCCAGTCAGTTCCAGAAATTTGCAGCAGAAGTAGTTCCATACAGTGCCAGAGAGGAATTTGCATGGCAGGAACATAAGGTGTTTATTACTCAGGATGAAATAGACGCTTTTCTTGCCGGTGGAGGTCCGTATTCCGATGGCAGGCTTTCTACCTATTCGTTTTATCTCTTGAATAAAGATGATAAAGCCAGAACAGATTTTATTAAAGAAAAATACGGAACAGGTGGTCAGAGCCATGCTTTATGTGGTGCAGACAATTCTTATGCAGATTATGATGGAAAAGGTTTGCAACTGAAAAGAGGAGAGATTGGAAATCCAGATACTTCGGTATTGCTGCCCTGGGCAAAAGTGGCAAAAAGAGTCGGCTATCTGATTGATAACCAGCAGTTCTTACGTTCCGCTGATTATTCCCGTATGCCGGATTATGAGAGGGAACGGATTGCAGGGAAAGTGATCAGCTTTTATGCACGACTCCCGAAAGAAATTGAGCGTCCATTTAAAGAAGATTTTTTCAATGAAGAAGCAAGAAAAGAACTTCCTGTTATGCTGAATGATTCAGAGCAGTCGCAGAAACTGTTACAGGCTATGGACGATGCACTGGCAATGTTGCCACTGGACTTTGAAGCAGTGAATGAAACTTATGAGAAGAAATTACAGCTTTTAACAGAAGTGCATCAGTATGTGGAGGGCAGCTATACGATTTTCCCTGCACAGGAAGTACTGGAGCAGACGGAAGGCTTGACAGGATACCAGATGTCTTTATTTGACATTATGAGTAATTCTGAACCAGAGGAATCTACGGAAGAACCGGAAGTAGAAGAATCGACTGCAGAAGCGGAAGAGATACAGAATGAAGAACCAGAGGCAGATCCTCATATGTCCTTTGAAGAAGCAAAAGAATTGTGGGAAGATGGCTTTTATGAGGATGATTATGTATTAAAAAGTCGTGTAGGCGAACTGATTTATGACAGTATGGATACAGTTGGAAAATCTGTAGAGGATTTTTCCGAGGAACAGATGGCTGTTATCCGAAAGCTGGCTGAACAGGAGCGTATGTTAGAACCAGTACTGAATTCAGACTTTTCACCGGAACAGATGCAGTTGGTTTCTGACATTTCGGAAAAAATCTGGAATGATAATGGCAGATGGCAGGAGAATATGATCGAGCCATATACAGATCATGTCATGAATCCAGAAGAAATTACCAGAGTACGACAGGAATTGGATTTACAAGAATCAGAATCTGAGTCAGAAGATGTAGTTGTACAGGAACAGTGGGACGAGAATGTATTTGAATATCAGGGGTATCATTTTGAAGCAGTGGGGATTCTTCCGCAAGGTCTGGAAGGGAAAGAACTGGTAAACCAGACAAGAGGAAATACAGAATTGCACTTGACTACTTACGAGCGAGAAGATGATATTTTATATTCCTATGCAGGATTTTACGAAGCAAGTGGTTCATCAAAAGCTGATATTTTCCGGTGTATGGAAACAGGACGAAATTATATTCCAGGGGAGAACGAACTGTTTGGCTATGAGGGAGAATTTTTACCATATCTGCAGAATGAACAGGTGCAGGAACAGGAACCTCATAACTTCCATATTACGGACGATGACCTTGGTGCTGGCGGTCCGAAGGCAAAGTTTAAAGCAAATATGGAAGCTATCCGGCTGCTGAAAGAACTGGAACAGGATCAGAGATTAGCAACACCGGAAGAACAGGAAGTGCTATCAAGATATGTTGGATGGGGCGGTATTCCACAGGCTTTTGAGGAAAGAAACAGTGCCTGGGCAGAGGAATACACGCAGTTAAAAGGAATCCTCACGCCAGAAGAATACAGTGCTGCAAGGGCATCAACGCTGAATGCCTTTTATACTTCTCCGACAGTTATTAAGGCTATGTATGAAGCACTTGGAAATATGGGACTAAAACAGGGAAATATCCTGGAGCCGTCCTGTGGAGTAGGTAACTTTATGGGACTTTTACCAGAAAGCATGAGTGCTACAAATATGTACGGCGTGGAGCTTGATCCGGTTTCCGGGCAGATTGCAAAACAGCTTTACCAGAAGAACAGGATTGCAGTACAGGGATTTGAGGAAACCAATTACCCGGACAGCTTTTTTGACTGTGTGATTGGAAATGTACCGTTTGGGGCATATCAGGTCAGTGACCGCAAGTATGACAGATACCATTTTATGATCCATGATTATTTTATTGCAAAATCCTTAGACCTGGTACGTCCGGGAGGAGTGGTGGCAGTTGTCACATCAAGCGGTACAATGGATAAACAGAATCCAGAAGTCCGACAGTATTTTGCAAATCGGGCAGACCTGCTTGGGGCGATTCGCTTACCGAACAATGCTTTCCAGAGAAATGCCAATACCAGTGTGGTTGCGGATATTCTGTTTTTCCAGAAAAGGGACAGGGCTGCGATCACAGAGCCAGACTGGGTACAGTTAAAAACCACGCCAGAAGGCTATACAGTCAATTCCTATTTTGCAGACCATCCGGAAATGGTGCTTGGGGATTTCACAACAGAAAGTACCCAGTACGGAAAACAGGAAGTAACGGTAAAGGCAAAAGAGGGAGCAGATCTGGCAGAACAGTTAAAAGAAGCGGTACAGCATATTCAGGGAACTATCACAGAGCAGGAGATTTCAGATACAGAACTGGAAGAACAGGTGGTATCCATACCCGCAGATCCGAGTATTAAAAACTTCAGCTTTGCACTTGTAGGGGAGGACATTTATTACAGGGAAAATTCTGTTATGAATAAGATGGAACTTCCCATTGTGACAGGCGAGCGTGTCAGAGGCATGGTTGCTATCCGGGATGCAACAAACAGACTTCTGGAACGGCAGTTGGAAGAATGCAGTGATGAAGAGGTCGCCAGCTTACAGGCTGAATTGAACCGGGTTTATGACAGTTTTACCGCAAAATATGGACTACTCAGCAGCAATGCAAACAAAAGAGCGTTCAGCATGGACAGCAGCTATTGCCTTTTGACTTCCCTTGAATTTCTGGACGAAAAGGGCGAGTTGAAGCGGAAAGCAGATATATTTACGAAAAGGACGATCCGCAGGGCAGAGCCGGTAACATCGGTAGATACTGCAAGTGAAGCACTGGCGGTATCTATCGGGGAAAAAGCAAAAGTAGATATTCCTTATATGATGCAGCTTACCGGGAAAACAGAAGAAGAGGTCACAGAGGAGCTTACAGGCGTTATCTTCAAGAATCCGCTTACGGATAAATGGGAGCCATCCGACGAGTATCTTTCCGGGAATGTCAGGGAGAAGCTGAACATTGCAAGGCAGTTTGCAGAGAACCATCCGGAATATATGGTCAATGTACAGGCACTGGAACGGGTACAGCCGAAAGACTTGGATGCTTCCGAGATTGAAGCAAGGCTTGGTGCAACATGGATTTCGCCGGACTATATTACAGAGTTCATGGCAGAAACATTCCATACACCACGACAGCATATCAATTATGAGCGTATCAAAGTACAGTATGCGGAAGTGACCGGACAATGGAACGTAAAAGGAAAGAACGTGGACAGCAGCAATAACCCGCTTTCCACTGCAACTTACGGAACACAGAGAGCAAATGCTTACAGGTTGTTGGAGGATGCACTGAATCTGCGTGACACAAAAATCTATGACACCATACATGATGCGGATGGGGAACACCGGGTACTGAACCGGAAAGAAACCACCCTGGCACAGCAGAAGCAGGAACTGATCCGGGAGGAATTTAAAGAGTGGATTTTTAAGGATATGAGCCGACGGGAAACGCTCTGCAAAATTTATAATGAACGGTTTAACAGCATCCGGCCAAGGGAATATGATGGCAGTCATATCCAGTTTGTCGGAATGAATCCGGAAATTAAGCTGATGGAGCATCAGAAAAATGCAGTGGCACATATCCTTTATGGGAATAATACCCTGCTCGCACACTGCGTAGGTGCAGGCAAGACGTTCCAGATGATTGCAGCCGGCATGGAGAGCAAGCGTCTGGGACTGGCACAAAAGAGCCTTTATGTGGTTCCAAACCATTTGCTGGAACAGTGGGGAAGTGATTTTTTACGCTTATATCCGGGAGCAAATATTCTGGTGGCAACGAAGAAAGACTTTGAACCGGCAAACAGAAAACGGTTCTGTTCCAGAATCGCAACAGGGGATTATGATGCGGTCATTATTGGACACAGCCAGTTCGAGAAAATCCCGCTTTCCAGGGAAAGACAGATTGCATTGCTGGAAGATCAGATTGCGGACATTACCTATTCTATTGAAGCAGCAAAAGAGGAAACAGGACAGCAGTATACGGTTAAGCAGATGGAAAAGACAAAGAAAACCCTGAAAGCAAAACTGGAAAAACTGAATGACCAGACACGAAAGGATGATGTTGTGACTTTTGAGCAATTAGGCGTGGACAGGCTGTTTGTGGACGAGTCACATTATTACAAAAATCTTTTTTTATACACCAAAATGCGGAATGTGGCAGGCATTTCACAGACCGATGCACAGAAAAGCTCAGATATGTTTATGAAATGCAGGTACATGGATGAGATTACCGGGGGAAAAGGTATCACGTTTGCAACGGGAACACCCGTATCAAACAGCATGACCGAATTATACACCATTATGAGATACCTCCAGTATGATACTTTGATGAATATGGGAATGGGACATTTTGATTCGTGGGCAGCGACTTTTGGAGAAACAGTTACAGCAATTGAATTGTCACCCGAAGGGACGGGCTATCGTGCAAAAACACGATTTGCCCGTTTCTTTAATCTTCCGGAGCTGATCTCCATATTTAAGGAAGCAGCGGATATTCAGACTGCGGATATGCTGAATCTCCCTGTACCGGAAGCAGAATATATCAATGAAGTATTAAAACCGAGCGAGGAACAGAAAGAAATGGTAGAAGCATTTTCAGAACGTGCGGAACAGGTCAGGGGAGGTGCGGTAGATCCAAGGGTAGATAATATGCTCAAGATTACCAATGATGGAAGAAAATGTGCATTAGACCAGAGGCTTTTAAATGATATGCTGCCAGATGCAGGGGAAAGCAAGGTAAATGCCTGCGTGGAGAATGCTTTCCAGGTATGGGAGGATGGAGAAGATACACAGGCTACCCAGTTGATCTTCTGTGACCTCAGCACACCGAAAACTGACGGAACATTCAATGTTTATGATGATGTGAGAAACAAGCTGGTGGAACGGGGAATCCCGAAAGAGCAGATAGCATTTATCCATGAGTACAATACGGAGGTAAAAAAAGCGGAGCTGTTTGCAAAGGTGCGGGCCGGGCAGGTAAGAATCCTGATGGGTTCCACTCCGAAACTTGGCGCTGGTACCAACGTCCAGGACAGACTACTTGCACTGCATCATCTGGACTGCCCCTGGAAACCGTCCGACCTGGAACAGCAGGAGGGACGTATTCTCAGGCAGGGAAACCAGAATGACAAGATAAAAATCTTCCGGTATGTAACGGAAAATACGTTTGATTCGTATATGTGGCAGATTCTGGAAAACAAGCAGAAGTTTATTTCGCAGATCATGACCAGTAAATCCCCAGTTCGTGCCTGTGAGGATGTAGATGATACAGCTCTGTCGTATGCAGAGATCAAGGCACTGGCAACAGGAAACGAATACATCAAGGAAAAGATGGATCTGGATGTGCAGGTAAGTAAACTGAAACTTCTGAAAGCAAACCACACCAGTCAGATCTATCGCCTGGAATCGGATATTGCAAAGCGGTATCCGGTACAGATTACCGCATTAAAAGAAAAGATTGCCGGTATGCGTGTGGATGCAGATGTAGTAAAAGGAATAGATTTACAGGATAATGACCACTTTGCAATGACAGTCGGTGGAAAGTTGTATACCGATAAAAAAGAAGCGGGAGTTGCACTGATTTCAGCAGCATCCGGTTTGAAGTCCGTAAAATCAGCCGGGCAGATCGGGGAATATCATGGTTTTGCACTTTCTTCAGAATACAATTTCCTGTCGAATACTTATACCATGACAATCAAGGGAAAATGTTCTTATAAGATTGAGTTCGGAAAGGATACTCTGGGCAATATCCAGAGGATTCATAATGCACTTTTTGCAATCGAGAAAAAGCTGGCAGATACCGAGCAGAATCTGGAAACGGTACAACAGCAGTTAAAGACCGCACAGGAAGAGGTGCAGAAGCCATTCCCGAAAGAAGCGGAACTGAGTGAAAAAATGGAACGTCTGACAGAACTAAATGCCATGCTGAACATGGATGAGAAAGGGGGAGAAAATCTTCTGGCAGATGAGGGCATTGGGGAAAATCCGGAAGTAAACGTGACAGAGGAACGACAGGACAGAATTGCTGACAGTGTTCATAAAACATCTATTCTGGAAAGACTGAAAGAACAGAAACAGCAGGAGCAGACAGGCGAAATACAGCAGAAACCAAAAAAGAAACACGAACAGGAGTTATAAAGGGTATCCCGTCAGAGTGACCATAGCTTTGGCGGGATTTTTCTATGGAGGATTTGATTATGGCAAACAGAGAAGAACAGTTAAAGCAGATTACAGAGCAGTTGGAACAGGGTGTTGCAGAAATATTCACATCAGAAAAATATACGGAATATCTGAACACAATGGCAAAGTTCCATAATTACAGTTTTAATAATACATTGTTGATCGCTATGCAGAAACCGGAAGCAACACTGGTAGCGGGGTATCAGGCATGGCAGAAGAAATTTAACCGGCAGGTAAAAAGAGGGGAAAAAGGCATCCAGATTATTGCCCCGGCTCCGTTTAAAGAGAAACAGGAGATTGAAAAAACTGATCCGGAAACAGGCGAGATTGTGATTGGGAAAGATGGACAGCCGGAAACAGAAGTAGTAGAGCGTGTTATTACAAAATTCCGGGTTACGACAGTATTTGATGTCAGCCAGACCACAGGAGAACCGATTCCAGAGTTTGAGGTATCAGAACTGGATGGAGATGTTTTGATCTACCATGATTTTATGGAATCATTAAAAATGGTTGCCCCGGTTCCTATCCGTTTTATTGAGATTGATGGGGAGGCGAAAGGCTTTTATCAGCTTGTCGATAAATATATTGCGATCCAGCCTGGCATGAGTGAGGCACAAACCATGAAAACAGCGGTGCATGAAACCGCACATGCAGTATTGCATGATCGTGATCAGATGGAAGCAGAGGGCATCGTAAAAGATCAGCTTACAAGGGAAGTAGAAGCAGAAAGTGTTGCCTATGTGGTATGTAACCATTTCGGACTGGACACATCGGAGTATTCTTTTTCCTATATTGCAAGCTGGTCTTCCGGTAAAAATATGAAAGAGCTTCGTGCTTCTATGGATACCATCCGTAAGACTTCTGCTGATATGATCGGACAGATTGAGGAAAAACTCAAAGAACTTCAGATAGAAAGAGCAGAGCAGGAAGCAGATGTTGTGGAGCAGACAGAAGAAATGAGTGCCATGCAGTATGCAGAACAGACTATTAATCGTCTGGAGCAGGAACGGACGATTTTCAGCAATGACCAGAGAAATCTTATCGTGAATTTTGCTTATAAACTGGATGATAGGGAAGCAATGGAAAAACTGGCAGAGAATCTTGCAGAATCTATTCTGGATGGAAACAGAGAAGCGGTACTAAAATTGATTGGAGAAGCGGAGGAACAGATTGAAAGTCTGCCGGATTCGATGATTGGTTTATCAGAATTGCATGAAGCCGGATTTTATTCAGAAAGTATGCTTCCGCTTACCAGGGAGCGGGCAGTGGAATTGCACCATGAGGGAGTAACGGTTTATGGACTGACCGGAGCAGTTGGTGGTCAGGAACAGTCGCAAAGAATTATGAATCTGGAACTGGATATTTTACAGCATGACGGGTTATTCGGAGTGACGAAATTTGAATGGGAAAATTACCGGAGAAGTCAGGAAACGATTATGACACCGGAAGAAAAAGCAAAGATCAAAGAAACGCTTCTTCTGGAGAGTGATGGAAAACGTTATGGTATTTATCAGATCAACAGTGGACAGGAAGAAAGAGGGTATCAGTTTTTAAGTCTGGAAACGGCAAAAGAAATGGGATTTACCGTAGATGGCAAAGACTATCAGATGGTTTACAGTGAAAGACTGAGAGATGCTACGACACTGGATAATCTCTTTGAGCGTTTTAATATAGAACGACCAAACGATTTTACTGGGCATTCCATGTCAGTCAGTGATGTGATCATTATGAACCGGGGCGGCAGATTAACCGCATACTATGTAGATTCTTTTGGATTTACAGAACTGCCGGACTTTGTAGCACAGAGAGCTGAAATGTTAAATGCCAATCCAGTAAAAGCATATCCGGAAGTTTATATGGGAACTTTGGAAAAGGCTATGCAGGAGAGAAATGTAGATGCTTACCTGGATTCCAGAAAACTGAACATTGACTGTAAAAATGCAATTGAACAGGCAATCACAGAGGGATTCGACGGTATGCGTTTAAATCCAGATGCTGCAGTAGGCGTGTTTGAAAAATACGGGGAAGAACGAGTTGCATTTGTTCTGGCAAATACATTGAAACAGCTTTCCTATGATGGAAGATTTTCTGATGGCAATAAACGGTGGGCAGATGGCATTGATATTCCGGAAAATATCAGCCGGGGAATGGATCTGAACAGGGACTATATTGTGAGCAGCCATCCGGCAGTCCTGAATGGTTTCATTGACATGGCAAGAAACGAAATCCGTACCCGGAAACTGGAAGAGGTGCTTGGTGTGAAAAATCAGCATATCACTGAAACTACAAGAGGATATGAAGCAGACGGACATACAGGCACCTGGTATGCAGTGGATATGAAAACGTATCATGGAGAGCGATTCTTCCAGATGAGGAATGAGGAATACGGTCAGGACGTGGCAGATATTATCGTATCGGAAAATGGAACACTGGTGGCAGAGGACATCTGGCATGGATTTGATGAAGGAGCCAGGGAAGCTATTTCAGAATATCTGGAAGAAAATGGTGCAACGGTATATGACCTGATGAATATTCCAGACCAGGCAACAGTCATCTTAGCAGACGGAACAGTTATGAAAATCATGGAACAGCAGTCAATCAGTACGGATACATGGGAGCCGACATTGACCGGACAGAATCAGCAGGGAGAAGAACAGAAATTCAGTTTTTTCGAGATACATAAAGTCAGAGAAAATAATGGCATTGACCTGAAAATGCCAGAAAATCATTATATTGATCAATATTATGTGATCGAAGATCTGGCAGCAAAAGGAGGGATGAAGATTGAGCGATATAAGGATCTGGGAGCTGCCCTTGGAGCATATTACTCTCTGCCTAATCATAAAATGAAAGCTCTTGGAATTGAAAATACAGCACCGTTGCGAGGTAGTCTTGATTTTATTCAGTGTAAGAATGGAATAGATACATTGATTTATGATTGCCAGGAAGTGGAAGGATGGCTGAATCCGCAGATATACAATACTTTTAAAGAGATAGGAAACAGTCTGGCAGGACATGATACAGAGATAGCATACCAGATTGGAGAGCAGTATTTTACAATCCAGACAGTAGAAGATGGTTATGATTATACATTCTATGATAAGGATTATCTGGAACTGGATGGCGGTGTCTACGATAATCCGGATATTTCTATTTCAGAAGTAATGGAGAACATTTTAGAGGAAGAAGGATTGCCCCTAGAAGATGCAAATGTGATGGATTATGAAGAACTGTATGCCGAAATTGAATATGCAGAAGAAGAGAGAATGGAGAAGATACAGTTTGAACGTAATTGTCCAAAGACTTTTTTTGATGGTTATGACAGGGAAGCGGCATTAAAAAATTATGAGGGAATAACCGTACAATTTAAAAAATCTGGTATGTATTTAACAGTGCAACCGACGGAGGATGGCTATAAATACCTGGTTTATGATCAGGAACTTCATGAAATTTCAGGAGATGCCTGTGGAAATCCAGAAGATTCTATTCAGAAAGCAATGTATGCCAGCTTGAAAAATGAAGGATTGGAAGATGTTGAATGTGTAAAAGTTGATGACAGGGAGTTTCGGGATAAGGTAATCAGTCATTCTAAAGAAGTGCTGGCCAGTGGAGATGTTCGATTCACTTCGGAACTTGGCAGATGTGAAACAGCATTGAATGGGATGGACAGGGCAGAAATTGAATATGAAGTTTTATTTCATGCAAGAGCTGTTCTGGAAGAAATGGGACTGGAAAATGAAGTTACACTGATCGGGGCGAGAGTGTATGGTTCCAGAAGCAGGGATGATCTGTATTGTGAAGATTCTGATCTTGATGTGGTTCTTTCTTATCGAGGAAATCTTCGAGAAGATAGTTTTTTTGACAAATTGAATTCCTATGGTATGGCAATAGCAGGCATTAAAGTAGATATTAACCCAATTTCAGAAGAAAGGATTACTCTGGCAGAGTACATAAAGGAATCAGAAGCTTATCTTGATCAGCAGGAAATCAAGAAACTAGCAGTGGACTTGGATAATTTTAGTTACGAATATGATATTTATGAATATAAGGATACCGTTGAAAATAGGGACGAACAGGTCGAGAAAATCACAGAGGATATTTTGCACAGGGAGACAGCAGGTTTAAAAGACTGGCTGACTGAGGTGGCAAAAGAATCGAATGTAGACAGTGATGTAATCACTGCCCGGTCATTACTTTCACGTCTGGAAAATGCAGAAACATACTCTGTTTTTACCAGACAGTCAGAGCAGGAACAGACAGAAGCCACAATCACTTTTTATGTTGCAGAGTGCATGGAATTTCCAGTTATGGGCGAGTATCACGAAAATCTTACTTTAGAGGAAGCCTTACAAATCTATGAAACTATCCCGGCAGAGCGTATGAATGGAATAAAGGGTGTTGGATTTGAATTGCATGATGGAAGTGATTATGACGGACCGTATGATCTTATGCGACTGGGAAAAGTTGACCGGGAAGGTGTGGAGATGATCCGACATTATAAGGAGAGTCCATTAGTTCAGAAAGCAATGGACGATGTGGAAAAATATTTTGCTCAGAAGCAGGAGCTTACCAAAAGCACAGAGCAGACAGTTGGAGATAAATCTGTACAAAAAGAAAATGATTCACAGCCAAAGAGCAGAAAAGAATCAGTTCTTCAGGCACTCCGGGAACGTCAGGTAAAAATAAAAGAGCAGGAACAGAATGCAGCGAAAGAAAAATCCAGAACACATAAGAAGGGAGAGGTGTCATTATGATGGTAAGATTTGAGGAAGATGAATATACTGCTTTGGCAATTTTTGATGCAGGAAACCGGGTACAGACAATGGAAGCAATGGATGAGATTTTTTCCTATCTGGACGAAGATATGAAGCTGCTGATTTTTACAACGATTCAGAAGCTCTATTATCTTAGCGATGAGGGATATGAAGAATTGCAGAAAACGGTAGAAATTTATAAAGCAGATCTGGAGGTGGATGGAGAATGAGTACAAGTCAGTTTGCAGTTTACCAGTTAAAAAAGAAACCGGAATTGAGAAATCTTCTTTTCCGGACGTATGAAGAACTTGCGCAGGATCAGATTCCGGTGCAGGTGGCAAATTATGAACAGGTGTATCTTGGAACAATGAAGCCGGGAGAAACGCCAGAGCAGATAAAAAAGGCTCTGGAGCAGAAACAGCCCCATAATTATAAAGGTCATGCGGTCAGTACCAGTGATGTGCTGATTCTTAATGATAATGGTGTCACGACCACTTACTATGTAAACAAAGACACTTTTATAGAGATTCCTGATTTTATGAAAGTTACATCTTCAGAAAGCGGTGGACTTACAAAGGATACGGTTGACTATGAAATAGAGGGAAAAGATGGAACATGGCAAGTAGTAGATTATCTGTTGGTAGAGGGGAAAAATTATTTCCTTATGGAGCATGAGCAGTATGGAACGAATGTTGCGTATGTAGTTTTAGATCAGAATGGCAAAGTGATTGTAGACAGCGTATATAATGGATTTGACGATATGGTAAAACAGCAGATTCGTGACTATTTGCATCCGCCAGTGCAGGAGCAGACAGGAAATAGTAAACCGAAACTGGATAACTGGCAGAAGTATATGGAGAATGGGGAATATCTGCGAAGTGCGGAGATCACAGAGGAAGCAAATTACAATATGATTGACGGACTTAAAAATAATGCAGCACCGAAAGAGAAAAAGAATCGTCCCAAAGAATCTATCCTTGCAAAATTGAACGAGAAAAAGGAAGAAGTCGCAAGGCGCAGTGGACAGAAAGCTATGCAGCAGGTAATGGGACAAGATATGGAACGTACAAAAAAATAAAAATGAGAAGCTGGTCACTTTGTTGTGGCTGGCTTCTTTTTTCGCATATAAAAAGACTGGCCAGTGACGAATGCTTCGGTTAAGGCTAGTCTTTGTAGTGCGTTGCAATATCTTCAATTTTACAATCCAGAATGTTACAGAGTGTATTGATGGTGTTCATACTGACACCCTCATTATTCTGCAAGCGGTGTATCAGGGACTTACTGAAATGGTATTCTTTATGAAGTGTGTACTTTGTAATACCTCTTTCCTGCATGGTAAGCCACAATTTATCATATTTAATCAACGGCTATCTCCACCTTTTTCTTGTCTTTCCCTCATTATAGGGTTAAGATAGAAAGTAACAAAGGTTCTGTTTTCGGAACCCATATCTATGAGGAGGAGATGGATTGAAAAAGCAGAGAACAAAAGGAATTGTACTGGTAGTCGTTTGCTTTATATGCGTGATGTGCATATGTAGTGGATTTCATAAAGCACAGTCGGAGGAACTTTCGGAGATTCCAGATGCAGTTAATAGTACGAGATTTAACACTACGGAACATTTAACGGTTGTAGCAAATCAAGAGGAAATTGCTGATAAAGAGGAACTGGCAAAACAGATTATAAAAATGTGCCGGGAAAATTCTTTTCAGTCTATAAAGTTTTCGTATGATATGGTATGCCCGACAGAATTACAGATCAATGTATATAAGACAGAAAAAGACCTTAACGATAATAAGCAATTCTGTGAGATAGCGTATTTATTAGATGAAGAAAATGGGGAATATGATATTATCCACAACCATGAAAAATTTATATTATATGTAGATGGAGAAAAGGTAGAATAAAGAAATAGAGGTTTGCTTCCATGGCTTTATGGAAGAACCTCTATTTTTTATGAAAGAAGTTGGTTATGATTTTTCTTGTGTATGTTCACGCTGGCGATTTTGAACTTGTGAGGTTCCAAGAATAATATCTACATTGGAACATACTGTGCGGAGTTCTCGTTCATATTCACGCCGGGCATTAAAATCCTCACGTTGCACTGCCTGTAATTCTGTTAAGCGATTCTTTTCTTCACGCAGCATTTTTAATGTAGGAAGTTTATTGCCCTGTGATTTTTCTTTGAGTATTCGGAGGGCAGATTCATAGAGTGTAAGTTCTGCCCGGTGATCATCGTAAAATTTTTCTTTGTTCCGACTTTTGCGGTAATCAGAATATATGGATTTATTGGCAAGATACTGTCCGGTATAATGAATCTGTTCATTGACATTCTTCAAAGTATCCTCTGTGGATTTTAGTGTATTTCTTGCATCAGTGCTTTGAGCAGAGGCATCGGAAAGAGCTGCATCTAAATCTGCCTTGGATTGAAAGCCATGTTCCTGTACATAGGCAACTGTCTGAGCCATCATTTTCAGGTTAGACAGTTTTACTTTTTGAGCATACGCCTGACTTTGCTGTGCTTTAATACAATGCTGCAAATCTGTTACCAACCGTAAATCAGATTTTATAAAGAGGAAAGTATGTGGAGCTTCTGTAGTTTCTGTAGTTGTAGCAGTGTAGGCAGAAACTGTTGGAGTTGAAGAATTAACAACTTGAGAAATATCAGGAATCGGATTTTCAGTAATCTGTGAGGTAGAATTTTCTTGAAATATTTGCAGAAGATGTTTTTCCTCATAAAGCGTACCAAGGCTTCTTCCAGTAATGTATTTACTGCGGTTGGGATGCAGGTAGCTGTATCTGCCACGACTGACTTTGAATGTAATATTATATTTTTCAGACAGCAATCTGGAAAAATCTTCTTGTGATATTGCCTGTGAAGCAACTGTATCAATCGCATCACGAAGATATTGCTTCTCGGTTTGAAAAGTAGTCTGCCTTGGAGTCAGCCCTTTCTTTTCAAGCTCTGCATTGTGTTTATCAAGTTTTTTTTGTCCTCTGCGTTTTGCCCAGTACTCTTTTTCAGATATTTTCCTTTCCGCAGGTGTTAGAAGGTCTACCTGGTTCAACTCATTGGCGGTACACATATCCATGACTTTTTGCTTCAAATAGATCCGGTATCTATCGGAAAGATGATGTTTATATCCAGCTTTTGAATCCCGATCAAATTCCATATAGGGCTGAGGCTCAGTGTCATATTTGCGGATACTGTTGATTACGATATGCACATGAATATTGCCACTACCATTGTGACCGTCAGTGTGAGTACAGACAAGTGTCTGGTGTCCGGGAAAATTCTCTTTGGCATATTCTACGCCAAGCTGCTGCGCCAGTTCTCCGGTTAATCCATGTTCGTCCCGGTCTTTAGGATCGAAGCTGATGATATAGTGGTGGGACTTAATTTCATTGTAAGATTGGTTCTTATGAAAATAAGCATTTGTTTCCTGACATTCTGCTGCAAAGGTAAATGGATCGCAGTTTATACCGTCAAGGTAATATTCCTCACGAATGAGCATGTGACCGTTTTCATCAAGAATGGGTTTCTGTGTATATTCGTCATGCTGAAAAATCAGATAACGTTCAGCTTCTCCATAATCTGCATTTTTACTTGCGATATGTTTCAGTATTGCCATGAAAGTCACCTGCCATTTCCATTACCTTATATTTCATTTCGTATAAATCTCGAAGTCGCTTATTTATTTCTCCACGCATTTCTTGAGAAAGAATGCCGCCCTGGTTAAAATATTTTGCAATCTGATTGAGGTTGCTACCTATCTTTCCAAACTCTGCGAGCAGTTTCTTTATTTCTGGAACATCAGCAACCAGATTGTAATTTACAATTACCTTTTGGTTATTCAATACCTTTCTGACATATTCTGAAATGGAAAGGTTTGCGTCCTGGGCGGTTTTCTGTAAAATCTCATATTCTGTTTCGGTTAAACGGAAGTGTACGTCTTTGGTATAGGTAATACATTTATCTTTCTTTGGTCTAGCCATGTTTATCAAAATCCTTTCATAATTTATATATTTGCTTAAAGAGAATCCACACAAACTGCTCTGGCAGTACACAGGAGAAGTGATGAGGAATATCACGTTGCGATACGGTAGTAGGAGCCAGAAAAGCATATCTGCAATATGCGTCGAGGGTATGGGGAAACGAAATCCCCATCAAGTTGCTGATAGCCAATAACCGCAAAGCGGGTTATTGTGCTACAAAGCGAAACTTGCTCTAAGAAAGAAATCCCTCTACTAATAAGGCTTTGGAAAGCCTGTTTACCAACCCTCAAAATGAAAAAAATAAAAAAACACGAAATGCAGGTTGGTAAATACCCTCTGCCGAGCTTTATAGGTAGAAGTAATTTTTTCCGGGAGGTGTAAAAATGGCAGAGAAAGAATTACCAACACCAGAAGAAATGCAGGAGATGGCAGAGATAGATATTAGAATGGTAGACACAAGCAGTCTGGTAGATATAGAGCAGGTGCAGATACAAACAGAACTGCCACAGGAGGAACGGATTGCAGATTATATCAGGCAGATTAAAAATCCGTATTGCTATATCTCTCATGGAGTAGCGGTAAAAATAAGTTTTACTGGAAAATGTACACTGGAAGAAAGCCTGAGCAGGTGTATCTCGTTATGAAAATGAAGAAAAACAGGATGGAAAGAAATTTAAAAAGAATGAAAAAAGGTATAGCAGTGAGCCAGAAGTTATGTTAATATGGTGTTGGGTCAAAATTTAAAAGCATTCAAGAAGCCATGAATTTCTTGGTTTACACTGCCGGATGGCATAGTAAATTAGGAGGTTGATGGCTTTATGTATTTCAATCAAAAGTCTATATTAGCAGCGGACTATCTCAGACTCTCCAGAGAAGACGGAGATAAATTGGAAAGTGATAGTATCCGCAATCAAAGAAGTCTGATTAACGATTTTGTAAAACAGCACCCAGAGATCACATTGGTCGATGAATATGTTGATGATGGTTACAGTGGAACAAATTTTGAACGTCCTGCATTTAAGCGATTGCTTGAGGATGTGAAGAAAAAGAAAATCAACTGTATTATCGTCAAGGATTTATCCAGACTGGGAAGAAACTATATTGAAACAGGAAGATACCTGGAAAAGATATTTCCGTTTCTTGGAGTAAGGTTTATTGCAGTTACAGATCATTATGACAGTGCAGCAGAATCGGATGATGCAGACCAGATCATTGTTCCTTTTAAGAATCTGATAAATGATGCTTATTGCAGGGACATCTCAATTAAAATCCGAAGTCAGTTAGATGTAAAAAGAAAAAATGGACAGTTTATTGGCAGCTTTGCCGGCTATGGCTATCAGAAAGATCCAGAGAATAAAAATCATCTCATTATAGATGAATATGCAGCAGATATAGTCCGATATATTTTCAATCTGAAAATGGACGGTTACAGTTCTCAAAGGATTGCAGAGAAGCTGAATGAAATTGGAGTGCTTCCACCAATGGAATATAAACGAAGCTGTGGTATGAATTATAATAGTGGATTTCGTTCAGGAGCCAAGCCTAAATGGGCGGTAACAACTGTAAATCGCATTTTGACAAATGAGTTATATACAGGAACAATGGTTCAGGGAAAGAATCGTAAAATAAACTATAAAGTAAAAGAGTGCAGACCAGTAGCAGAAGAAAACTGGATTCGTGTAGAGAAAACGCATGAAGCGATTATTGCAGAGGAAGTATTTCAGTATGTACAGTCATTGATGGAACTGGATACCCGAACAGCTCCAGAGGAAGAATCTGTATATATTTTTTCAGGATTTTTGCGGTGTGGAGATTGTGGGCAGAACATGGTAAAGAGAAGTACAACCAAAAATGGAAAGCGGTATTATTACTATCATTGTTCTACATATAAAAATGGAGAGGGCTGCAGTTCCCATCTGATTAGTGAAAAGATGGTTCATAAAGTTGTTTTGGATGCGATACAAAGGCAGATTGCCTTAGTGGTAAATGCGGAGAATATCATTCAGAACAGTGGAATGAAAAATTATAAAAAGACAGAACTGGATTCACTGGAAAAGCAGTTGGTGGTTCTGCATGAGGAAGTAGAGAAGTATAAAGATTTGAAAACCCGATTGTATCAGGATATGTTAGAAAACATTGTGACGAGAGAAGAATACCATGAGTATAACCGAAGATTTACAGAAAAGCTGCATAATGCGGAAAAGGCAGAACGTGAATTAGAGCAGAGGAAAGAAAAGGCATCTGCGGAGGGAAAACGGGAACACCCTTGGATTGAAGATTTCAAGTGTTATCAGAATATCACACAGCTTGATCGTAAAGCGGTAGTTACTCTGATTGACAAAATCATTGTGTATGGAAAAGACTGTCTGGAAATTTGCTTTAAGTATGCAGACGAAATACAGGAAATGACAGAAGCAGCACAGAATATTCGGGAAATGGAAGAAAGGGAAGGTAGATTTAAATGCGGTGCGTAAGTTATACAAGGACTACATCGTGCAAAAATACAAAGAAAATTCCATCAGATATTATCCAACAGCAGAATGAACATATTCAGAAATATATACAATCACATGGATGGAAGCTGGTAGCAAAATACAGTGATCGGAAAAAGGACGAAAATGAAAATACAGCTTTTGAAGAAATGACAGCAGATGGGATTAACCGTAAATTTGATATGGTGGTAGTAGATAGTGTTGACCGTTGCGGAAAATATATTTCCTGTGCGGAAGATGTACTGGTTAAAACATTCTTTCCGGCGGGACTTCACTTTGCGATAGTACAGAGCGATTTTTGCAGTATTGGAAAAAGCAGGGAAGAAATAGACGAGTATTTCAGAAAAGAGAAAATTGCTGTACAGGTAAAGAGTATGCGTGAATATGCGATTCGTGAACAGGTAGAGGGATATTATACAGTTCACGATGAAAAATATGGATACATACTTTCAGAAGATAGAAAAGAATTAATTGTCGAGGAAGAGGCTGCGAAGATTGTACGGGAGATATTTCAAATGACATTGGCAGAAATCTCTATAAAAAAGATAGTAGCCATTCTGAATGAGCGAGGAGAAGAATCTCCAATGGTACATAATGCGAGAGTGGGGCATAAGCACTGGCCGCATTATGAAAATAAGTGGAGCGAAGGTGCTTTGCGGAGGATTTTAGAATGTACAGCATATGATGGCTATTGGCAGAAAACAATCAACGGAGAAGTTTGTACGCTTTCAATAACACCAATACTAGATGAAGGAGTTTTTGAACAGGCTAGAAGACTTATTAAAAGTCGAACAACTACAGATAATATCATAGGTGGGAAGCCGGGACCATATGTAAGAAAAATCTATGATGAAGCAACTGGAAAGCCGTTGTACCTGAGAAATTTCCGAAGTGGTGACGTTGCTTTTGTGTTCAATCCGCAGATGGGTGAATTACCAAAGAAAAGAAAAATTTATATAGAAGAAGCTAAGGTTACAGAGGCAGTAAAAAATGCAATTTCTCTGGAAATGGACATGGCTGAAAAAATGAAAGCATATTTGCAGACAGAAAAAATGCAACAGTTATTACAGAAAGAGATTCAGCAGTATTCAGAAAAGGCATGGATGATATTTCAGGAAATGGAGCAGGTAGAGAAAGACCGTATTCCTTTATATGAAAAATTCCGGGACTATGAGATTGGTCAGACAGAATATCAGGAGAAAAAAGAAGAAATACAGGCGCAGTTGCAAATGTATGAAAACGATTTTGAAGGACTGATGGACAGGCTTGCAGATATGAAAAAGGCTTACAGTGAGGAAAATGAATGGATAAAAACATTTCAAAGGGAAGAGTTACCGGAGACGCTGGAAAGTCAACATGTCAAAAAGTGGGTAGATAAAATAATTGTTTCAGATTTAAGAGATGTGCATGTATACCTGACAATGCAGAACTGGAAGAATTATTTCCCGGAAGAATGGATGGAGGAATAGCAATGGCAAGGAAAAGCAGAAGAAATAAAAACATTGAGGCTGTCAGTAATCAGGTTATAGAAAACTGTGAGAATCTGATAGATACCGGAGCATATATTCGATTATCTGTTGAAAATGGTGGAAATGAAACGGATGAAACCTTAGTTGTACAACAAATGCTGGTTGAGAAGTTCATAGAGGAGCATCCTGATTTAAAATTAGCAGGTACATATATAGACAATGGATTTAGCGGAACTAATTTTGAACGACCAGGTTTCTTGAAACTCATGGAAGATGTACGATCAGGAAAGATTCAGTGTATTGTTGTAAAAGACTTATCACGTTTTGGCAGGGACTATCTGGAAACAGGATATTATCTGGAAACAATTTTACCGAGGTTAAATGTAAGGTTTATTGCAATTACAGATGATTATGACAGCTCCAGAAAAGAGGACAGGGAAAATATCAGTGTTCCATTAAAAAATATGGTTAATGCCATATATGCAAAAGATATGTCAAAAAAGATTCTGGCTGCAAAAGATGCACAGCGAAAAAAAGGAAATATCACTTTATCTAAAGTAGCATTTGGCTATGTCCGTTCAGAGGACAGGCATAGACAGATCGTTGATGAAGAGGTTGCACCATTTGTCAGAATGATATTTCAGTGGTATATGATGGGTGTCAGCAAAAAGAAGATTGCAGACAGATTAAATCTTATGGGAATTGCAACACCTGGGCAAAGAGAAAAAACTGGTGTATTGACAGTTCCGTTAGAACAGACAAAGTGGAGAATGGATACGGTAGATAAGATTCTGAACAATCCTACATATGTTGGAGATATTGTAACTGGAAAGTTGAAGCAGTCATTATATAAAGGGATAAAGCAGTATAAAACTTCGCCGGAGGACTGGAACGTTCAGAGCGATATGCATACGCCAATGATTGCAAGGGATGATTATGAAGAACTGCAGGAAAGGTCAAATAAAATAAGAAAGGTCACAAGAAACTGGCATTTAAAATATATGGAGGACAGAGAAAAATACAAAGACTGCTTTCCTGGCATGGTTCGATGTGGAGATTGTGGACGTCCGATGTATTGTGTCCGTTATACGCATAATTATAAGACAATGGAGAAGGTAGGGATTTATTATACCTGTTCTGCTCAGAATTATGCGGATAACTATTGTGGTCAGAAGATAGAAGAAAATCTGTTGAAGATACTTGTGATGGATCAGATTCAGATTCTTATAAAAAGTATGTGTGACAGGAAAAAGCTGTTACAGAGATTGAAAAGTGATTCCAGTGAGAAAAATGCTTTTTATGAAGCTGGTGCAAAAGTGCGAATGTTGGAAAGAAAAATCGCACAGGCAGAAGAAAAGAACACTATATTGTATGAGGACTATGTGAGTGGAATTGTAGAAAAAGAGGACTTCGATATGATGAAAGAGCGTTATATCCGAGAGTTACAAAATCTGAGAGATGATTTGCAAATTGCAAAACAGGATCAAAGAATGTTGGAGAAGAAAACCGACAGATATATGGATATGGTCAGCAACTTGGAAAAGTATCTTTCTGACCGGAGCTTCAATGAAGCACTGGTACAGGAGCTTGTAGAATATGTGGAAATATATAAAAACGGAAGCATTCATGTGTGCTTCAAGTGTGATGATAAATTTAAACAAATAACAAAACTGATAGAGGGTGTTAAAAGTGCGTAAGAATGGATTATATTTTAGGTTATCTATTGCAGATGGAGATTTGGGAAAAGACAATAAGGATGAAAGTAACAGTATTGATAACCAGAGAACGCTTCTTGTAAATTTTGTTCAGGACAGGGATGATCTGTCGGATGAATATATAGAGTATGTGGACGATGGTTATTCGGGAACGAATTTTGAACGTCCGGCGTTTAAGCGTATGATAGAGGATGCAAAAACCGGAAAAATAGATACGATTATTGTAAAAGATTTTTCACGATTTGGCAGAGATTATATTGGTGTGGGAGATTATCTGGAGCAGGTACTCCCAATACTGGGAATCAGATTTATCTCGTTAAACAATAATTATGACAGCAATGATTATTTAGGAAAAACAATGGGAATGGATATGGCAATTCATAACCTAGTCAATAACCTTTATAGCAAAGATATTTCCAAAAAGTTGAAAAGCGCATTGAGAGTGAAATGGAAAAATGGTCAATGGACTGGTGGAAAACCGCCTTTTGGTTATTTGCGAGATAGTAAAACAGGGGAATGGCTGATAGATCCGGTAGCAGGAAAGTATGTACGAACGATTTTTGATAAGGCAATCGAAGGATGCAGTACTTCTCAGATTTCTTACTATATGAATGAACAGAAGATACCTACACCGGGAAGATATAATAAAGAAAATGGTTTTACGCATTATGGATATAATCAAAAGATGCCAGAGTCAGAAATTCTATGGGATTGTGGCATGGTACGAGCCATTCTTGGAAGATATGAATATACAGGAGCTTTGGTGCAGGGAAAACGACAAAGTATTGCGGTTGGCAGTAAAGTAACCAGAAAATCAAGGGATAAGGATGTGGTTATTACAAAAAATGTTCATCCGGCAAAGGAAACTGGGACATACTACGTCCTGCAAGAACTGTTGAAGGGATGGAGATTATAACCAGAGAAGTTCTCAATGAGCTGCTGGAGTCAGCAGAGAAATTGATAGATAAAATGAGGTGTGCTAATTATGCATGATACAGCGGAGTATACGGATGAAAAAGAAATTGTTGATCAGAAAGCAATCGAGTTGGCAGAGGATTTTAGTTATGATGGATATCAGGTTGTCAGACGAGAACTGTTTGCTCATTTAAGGGAACCGGCTGTCGTGATCCGGAGAGATAGTGTAACATTTAATACAGCCTGCATTGCTGGTTTAGAGGATGCAGTTTACATACAGATACTTGTGAACCAGGACAATAAGAGAATGGTTGTCCGAAAATGTGAGGAAAATGATAAAGATGCACTTCGGTGGTGTGTGGCAAAGCCAGATAAGCGTAAAAGTAGAAAAATGACAAACAAAATCTTTTCTGCAATGATGTATGAAATGATGGGATGGAATCTGGATTGCCGATATAAAATTTTGGGACACAAGATAACTTTTGAAGATGAAACAATATATGTGTTTGACTTGATGGAAACGGAGATATTTCTGGATATTAAAAGGAAAAAAGCGAAAAAAGACACAGAAAGTCAGTCTACTACTGAAAATGCTAATAATATAGAAGAAACAGCATCAAGTGATACGGAAGAAATAAAAAGAAAGAACCGTATACCATTTTATCCAAAGGAATGGAAAGATTCTTTTGGATTGCCAGTGGAAGAACATAGGAAAGCATTGGAAATAAATATGCTGGATGGTTATGCAGAATTTACAACAGGAAAATAGTTAAAGGGGAAAGTCTGCCCTAAAGACGGGAGGTATCAGTGTGCAGGAACATAATATTGTGATACCGGGGATTTCTCTATGCCAAAAATGGGGGAAGATACGGATTTTTCATTCAACGATAGTGGCATTGGGCGAGCCAAAGTACATACGATTTTTGTTTAACCCTGAAAAGCGAGGTTTAGTGGTACAGGTATGTGCCAAAAAAGAGGCAGAATGTTTTCGTGTGCCTAAATATAACCCGGAGAATTGGGAATTTAAGATCAGCAGTGTGCCAATGCTGAGAATGATATGGAAAACATGCGACTGGGATACAGAAAAAACGTATCGCTTGACTGGAATATGCCATTCAGAGTACAATCTGGTGGAATTTGATATGAAGCAGGCAACGGTGCTGACGGTGGAAGAATTTTAAGAAAAAGGCGTAAAATAGGGACTTCTGAGAGATCAGAGGTTCTTTTTTTATGCTGTTTTTGAGGGTAATTGTATGGTGTGGTGCTGAAAAATTTTCTCTGAAAAAAAGTTGTTTCTATCTTTACATCAGGAGGCTCCATGAGCCTTGTGGGAACCCGTCCCATCCTCCCCGACGAACTGGAACAGTATGAGCTGCACCACCGTGCCAGAATCGCCATCAAGCCTGGAATCACCGGAATGTGGCAGGTCAGCGGCCGAAGCGACATCACAGACTTTGAAGAGATCGTCCGCCTGGATACAGAATATATTTCCGAGTGGAATATCGGATTGGATATTAAGATTCTGTTTAAGACGGTTTTGGCGGTTTTGAAGAGGGATGGAAGTTGTTAGGAAGAAATGTTTGGGTTGGTGACGAATACAGGTGGAGGCTTAATAGGCGGAATCATATACTGGATTCATTATAAATTAAGAAATAGAGAATAGAAAACAAAGAAGAAAAATTAACTGGCGTTGAGAAAGCGCCAGTAAAAAAACACCGTGCACTTTAATGAACTAATTCATAAAAGTGTCAGTATTGCCATTGAGAAAAAGAAGTAAATATTAAGGACAGAAAGAAGAATTACCGATTGAGAAACGAGGATAAATTGGTTATAATGAAAATAGAGGACATTAGGCCGTATTAAAGATTTACTATGGTGAAAAGCCAATTGGTATAAAGGTGAATATTTTATGGAATCAGGCATGTTCAGTAAAGATAAAGAGGTAAAATTTTGAATTATTTATGCTTGGGATGGTTGTATGGAGAGAAGGAAAGTATATAATTCGACATGTGTCCAAAACAGGTGTAAATTCTCCGTGCCCATGCGGCAGTGGTAAAAAATTCAAAAAATGTTGTAAAGGTAAAGAGAGATATGCAAAAAATAATAATAAAATATTTGGGTCCAGTACGAGAACTGGAAATGGAAATAAAAGATTTTAATTTACTTATAGGTGAGCAGGCTACAGGAAAAAGCACTGTGGCAAAAGCGATCTACTTTTTTAGAATTATAAAATCTACTTTAACAGATTATTTATGTCAGCTGTATGATACTGCATTGTACAATGGAAATGATGTTAGCGATGGATTTAATAAAGTGTTGAAGAAGGAATTAAAATCGGTTTTTATTTCTCTGTTTGGATATAGCTGGGATTTAGATAAGCGGTTATATTTAAGATATGAATATACAACCGGAATATGGATTGATGTAAAATTAAATGATAAAGGAAAAAAACAGTATATAAGTGTTCGCTATTCACCAAAACTGGCACAGACTCTCAAAACTTTAGAAGAAGAGGCATTGGATCTTTTTGAACAAAAAATGGAAACTGCAACGATCAGTCTGGCGTATGCGAGCAGGGAACGTCTTCGCAATTATGACAACTTCAAGAATAGGGTAAATGAGATATTTGATGATTATAAAGAAACCTATTATATCCCGGCAGGACGCAGCATGTTGACTTTGCTGGTTAACAATAGATCTTTATTAGAAAATGATAATCTGGATTTAATAACGAGACAGTTTATGCAGGTTATTGATAATATCCATAGAGTTTTCGAGGATGGAATTAAAAATGTTCATAAACGTTATCCGGATGGGGAACGGAAATTTGATGTAACAAAAACTGCGGAAATGTTAATTTCAGATCTAAAAGGTGACTATCGTTATAATGCAGGAAAAGAATACATTGTTATTGAAGAAGATGCTCATAGTGAAAAAATACCGATTAATTTTGCATCATCAGGTCAACAGGAAGTGTTATGGCTGCTTAACCAGCTGTATATTTTGATGCTGAAAAAAGAGAAAGCATTTGTGATCATAGAAGAACCGGAAGCGCATTTGTATCCTGGCTTGCAAAGTAAGGTGGTAGAATTTATTTCATATTTTGCAAATGTTAACGATAGTGCTATTTTTATTACGACACATAGTCCATATATTTTAACATCGGTGAATACTTTATACTGTGCTGGAAAGGTGATTAAGAAAAATCCTAAATATTCAAAAAAAGTACATGATATAATTGGCAGCAGTTGTGAGATTATTCCACAAAATGTTACAGCATTGAAAATTAATAAAGACAAAAGCTATTTAAATTTGATTAATGAGGAAATTCAGGAATTAAATACGGAAATGATCGATGAGATCTCGGATAGTGTAAATGAGAAATATATGGAATTATACTATTTGTTAATATCAGAAAGTGATATGCCATAAGGAGAGTCAGATGCCAAAAAGAAAAAAGGGAAAAAATAAATCTGAAGAAGATAAGAAAAAAGAAATGAATACTTTAGCAGTAGGAAAATATACAGAAAAATTTGAAAGTCTACCCAAAGGGGAAAAAAGAGCTTTAAAGGATTCAAGGTCTGATAAAAATTCATATATACCAATAGAGATTTGCGACGAAGGCGTATATTTGACAGAACCAGATGGACAATTGATACCTCGTATACCGAGTCAACAAAAGTGCGATTTCTTAATTCACTGTCAAAAAGTTTCACAAACATGTTTTGTTGAACTTAAAGGTGAAAACATATCTGTCAAAAGTGATTATAATCCGTATGATCAAATTATTGACACTGTTAAGTTCTTAAGAAATGAAGAGAAACTAAAAGGAATCGTTGCAGGTAATATTGAAAAACATGCATTTATTGTTTCGCCAGGAAGACAAAAAATTCCGAAGGGTATAGAAACAAAGGAAAGGGCACTTTGGCAATATCTTATCCAGAATGGAAATAATAAAAGAAAGATATTGGAGCTCATTCATTATGTTAAAGTGACAAAATCAGATAGGTACAGTAATAATAATGGACAAATAATTTGTTCGCCGAAAGCACCTGTGCAATTACCTTTTCTGAATTAAAAATAAAAGTTATTAAAAAGAGGAGAAACACAAATGAATAACCTTACATCACTATTTTTATCACAGTCATATCAGGATACCTGGGAGGATTATAACAGATCTCTCTCATCTGAAAATTTTCCGAAATGGGATTATATAATTTTAACTGCCTCGAATGAAAATCAGGCCGTGGGATATCGCAGTCAGATTGAGTCCAGAAGAGATGTTTTGCCTCCGGAAACGCATTTTGCTGTAATCCCGGATGAGGGAAATGTTCGTGTTGGATCAGGCGGGGCGACCCTTTCCGTTTTGCGTTATATTTATTAGGTAATTGCGAAACTCGCGGTGCTCGTTCGTAACCTTGAACCAAAACAAGG
>OLNF01000401.1_pt1 | contig 37746 bp, 34 predicted proteins | sample 1673061 | NCBI WGS metagenome assembly OLNF01 (sample SAMEA3136751, study PRJEB25190) | human gut metagenome
TTAGGGCTATGCCCGAAACTGAAATACCCCCCGCTATGCGGGGGGATCTTTATTTTGCTTAAATCATGCGTTAAAGCCCATTGCCGCATAGACTTTTTCAACTGTCTTTGCCGCCGCTTCGCCCGCGCGCAGCGCGCCGTCATGCATTATTTCGTGCAGATAATCCTTGTTGGCCATAAGGCGGGCGTATTCCGCCTGTATGGGGGCAAGGCCCTCTATTACGGCGTCTGCGGTTTCGTTCTTCAGCGCGCCGTAGTTCTGACCGGCAAAATGCTCCTCGGCTTCCTGCATTGTTTTGCCGGTGAAGCTTGTGTATATCGCCAGCAGATTGGATACGCCCGCTTTGTTGGCAAGGTCGTACTTAACTATGCCGTCGCAGTCGGTAACAGCCTTGCGCAGCTTTTTGCGTATAACGTCCGGCGTGTCTATGATGGATACGAAGCCGTTGGGGTTGGGGTCGGACTTGCTCATCTTCTGCGCAGGGTTTTGCAGGCTCATCACGCGCGCGCCGAACTTGGGCGTGTATCCTTCGGGAATGGTGAATATGTCGCCATGGTTGCGGTTGAAGCGGATGGCAATATCGCGGCAAATTTCAATGTGCTGCCGCTGATCTTCGCCAACGGGAACTATATCGCTTTGATAAAGCAGTATATCCGCCGCCATAAGCACCGGATATGTGAAAAGGCCGGCGTTTATATTATCCGCATGCTTGGCGCTCTTGTCCTTAAACTGAGTCATGCGGTTAAGCTCGCCCATATACGTTGCGCAGTTGAGCACCCAGCTCAGCTCGCAATGCTCCTTAACGTCCGACTGTATGAATATAACGCTTTCCTTGGGATCCACGCCGCAGGCAAGCAGCAGCGCAGTAAGCGAAAGGGTGTTTTCCCTAAGTACGTCAGGATCCTGCTTAACGGTTATTGCATGAAGGTTGGCTACGCAGTAATAGCAGAGCCTGCCTTCTCCCTGAAGCAGCGGCCAATTGCGCAGCGCGCCCACATAATTGCCTATCGTGGGTATGCCGGAAGGCTGAATACCGCTCAATACTATTTTCTTTCCGTTTTCCATAGCCTTGTTCTCCTTCGTTAACGGTAAAATCAATAAAGTATATTATATCAGCTTGTTTTGCCTGTGGCAATGGCGGCTTCAAAATGGTACAATTATTATGGCAGAAAATTATGGAGGCTTACTATGGCTTATCAGGCGCTTTACAGAAAATATCGCCCGCAGCTGTTTGCGGATGTGCTGGGGCAGGAGCATATAACAACAACGTTGAAAAATCAGGTGGAAAGCGGCCGCGTGAGCCATGCATATGTGTTTTCCGGTTCCCGCGGCACGGGCAAGACCACCACGGCGAAGATACTTGCCCGCGCGGTAAACTGCGCGCATCCCGTTAACGGCGAACCCTGCGGCGAATGCGAATACTGCCTTGCCGCGGCGGACAGCGCGGACATAATCGAGCTTGACGCGGCCAGCAACAACGGCGTGGACGACGTCCGCGCGATAATAGACAAGGCGCGGTTCACCCCGCTGAAGCTGAAGAAAAAGGTATATATAATCGATGAAGCGCATATGCTTTCCCGTCCGGCGTTCAATGCGCTGCTTAAAACGCTGGAGGAGCCGCCGGAGCATGTGCTGTTCATATTAGCCACGACCGAGCCGCAAAGCATACCCGCAACAATACTTTCCCGCTGCCAGCGGTTCGATTTTCACCGCATAGGCGTGGAGGACATAATAAGCTGCGTGCGCAGCGCCGTTAACAAGGCGGGCGCGGAGATAGACGACGAAGGCCTGCTTGTTATAGCCCGCGCGGCGGAAGGCGGCATGAGGGATGCGCTGAGCATTGCGGATCAATGCATTGCCTTCTGCGGCAATAAGGTCAGCGCGCGCGATATTTACGGCGTGCTTGGCGGCATGGACTCATCCTTCCTGTTCACCACGGCGGACGCGCTTATAAACGGGGACGCCGCGCTTGCGGTAAGGAGCCTTGACAGCGTTATCGAGCAGGGGCGGGACATGGGCGTTTTTGCCGCGGACATGGCAAAGCATTTCCGCGCGCTGCTCATAGCAAAGCTGTGTGGCAGGAGCGAGGATATATTGAGCTGCACGCCAGATACCATGGCGCGCTACATAGAGCAGGCGTCCCGATGCGGGGAAACGCGGCTGAGGAGCGCAGTGGATGCGCTTATGGACGCGGTATCGGGAATGCGGTACCTTTCATTGCCGAGAGTGCGGCTGGAAAGCGCGTTTATACGCATAGCATCGCCCGATAAGGCGGCGGAGGCGGACGCAAACGGGCTGATGGAGCGGCTGGAGGCCATGGAAACAAAGCTGGCTGCAATTGAAAAGGGCGGCTTCACGATAGCCAAGCCTGCCGCGCAGGTGAGCGTACCGGCGGCGGAGCAGACGCAGACGGCCGAACCGCGGCAGACCATTGCGCCCCAACAGGCGGAGACTGCGCCCGCAAAGCCGCAGCCCGAGGCCAAACTGCAGCAGTCCAACGCCAAGGCATTGTGGGAAACGGTGCGCAGGGCAATACAAATAAAGAATCCAACGCTTGCGGTGCTGGGCATGAAGTGCGAATGCCAAATAGAGGGCGACGCGCTGTTTGTCCGCTTCCCGAAGCGCACCATTGCGGATGCGTTCATGAAGCCGGAAATGCTGAAGGTTGCGCAGGATGCGCTCAGCGCCGCGGCAAACGGCATGAGCATACGCTTTGGCGCGGCGGAAATGAAGAACGAATCCGTGGCGGAAACGGCAAAGAAGGCTTTCGGCTCGATGATAGAGATAGTTGAGTGAGCATTGGAAATATGATATAATCATATTTCACGGTAAATAGAAATATATAACTTGAACGGAGGATAATTATGGCAAGGAATGGTTTTCCCGGAGGAATGGGCGGCGGAAATATGCAGCAGCTTATGCGCCAGGCGCAGAAGATGCAGCAGGACATGACCCGCATACAGCAGGAAATAAGCGAGCGTGAGTTCACGGCAAGCGTGGGCGGCGGCGTGGTGAGCGCAACGGTGCTGGGCACCAAGGAGCTCAAGGCCATAACCATAGACCCTTCCTGCGTTGATCCTGACGACGTTGAAATGCTGCAGGATCTTATAATCAGCGCGGTGAATGAGGCCATGCGCAGCGCGGAGGAGACCATGAACAGCGAAATGAACAAGGTCACCGGGGGAATGAAGCTGGGCTTCTAAGGGCAAAAAAGAAGGGGCAATAGATGATAGAACCCATAAATACGCTGTGTGCGCAGCTTGCAAAGCTGCCCGGCGTGGGCGCAAAAAGCGCGCAAAGGCTTGCGTATTACATACTGGATATGAGCGAAGCTTCCGCGCGAGAGCTGGCCCAAAGCATTATAAACGCGAAGGAAAAGGTGCGCTATTGCCCGATTTGCGGCAACTATACGGACAGGGAACCCTGCGCCATATGCGCGGACGAAAAGCGCAGCGGCGAAGTGATATGCGTTGTGGAGGACCCCAAAGAGGTTTTTGCAATGGAAAAGCTCCGGGAATACCGCGGGCGTTACCATGTGCTGCACGGGGCCATATCCCCTACCGATGGCATAGGCCCCGGGGACATACGCATAAAGGAGCTTATAGAGCGCGTGGACGCGGGCGGCGTGAAGGAAGTTATCCTTGCCACCAATCCCGATGTTAAGGGAGAGGCCACGGCAAGCTATATTGCCCGCATACTGAAGCCGAAGGGCGTGCGCGTGACAAGAATCGCCCACGGCGTGCCGATAGGCGGCAGCCTTGAATACGTGGACGAAATGACGCTGCTTAAGGCCGTTGAGGGCAGAAGGGAGCTTTAGAGAAAATTTTTTAATATAAAGTTTACTTTTTGCGCAACCTTTTGGGCACGAAAATAGTTTATTATATTAGAGAGACAAAACCGCAGGGAAGGAGGCGCTGCAAGGACAATGGAAAAGATAAGGGCAAAGCACATAATTGCAATGCTGCTCGTACTTGCGGCCATGGCGGCGCTCTGCGCATGCAATGCGCAGCAGGCGGATGTTCCGCTGGCTTCCGAAGCGGAGATATACGAAATGCAGCGGCTTTACAGGAGCTCTTCCCTGGTTGTTGTTGCAAAGTGCCTGCGCACGCATACGGATGCATCGGGCAATGTATGCTGCGACGTGAGCGTTGAACGTACCGTTGCCGGCACGCCGGAGCATCTTGGCAAAACGCTGCATTGCCCGCTTGGCAGCATGAAGGAGGGCGAGGAGTATCTCCTTTACCTTGCCAAGGGCGAGGATGTTTACCAGAGCGAGGATATGGACAGCTTTAAAATAGTTGGCGACACGGCGTTCAGAATAAAGAACGACGTTGTGTATGTTTCCGGCTCCGTAATAGATATGTCCAGCATTGAAACGGCAATATCGCAGGCCGGCAGCATAATATCCGTGCAGAGCGAAAGCCTGTACTATAAAAGCATTGCGGCGCTGAGCGAAGGCAGCGACTATATTTTCATAGGCCGCGTTAAGGAAGCCCCGGCAATAAAGCCCATGGCCTTCCGCTCGCATGAAAACGGCGCAACGATAGAAAACGAACTGCCTGCGTCCTTGCTCACGGTTGAAGTTTACGGCTCCGTAAAGGGTTCGCTGAAATACGGCAGCGAGATACAGGTGGTATACTGCCCCACGATGGCGGAAGGCATGATCGATGCATCAACGCTCAAGCCCGCCGCGTGCGACCCTGCAAAGCTCCCCGTACCCGTTGAGGGGGACACTTATCTGTTCTTCCTTTCCAAAGGGCCGGACGAAAAGCAGGACTATTACTTTGGCGTGAACCCGCTGCAGCTTATGGCGCAGCTTGACGATAACGACCGCGTGAATGTGGACGGCGCCAACCGCGCGCTCAGCAGCTTCAGGTCGCTTGACGCGGTGGTAAGAAACATTAGGAAAGCGCTTAACGGTTAAAACAAAGAATGAGTATAATTGATATATTATTGCATATTGCGGCCGCAGTGCTGGGCTATGTTATAGGCTCGGTCAATGCGGCTGTTATTATTACCAAGTATATTTTGAAGAGCGACGTTAGGGAACGCGGCAGCAAAAACGCGGGCGCGGCCAATGTTACGCGCGTGTTCGGCCCGGTTGCGGGCGGCTGCACGCTGCTGCTGGACATGGCAAAGGTGATGTTTGTAATGTGGCTGGGCGGCGTTATGGCCGGCGAAACCGGCACGGCCACGGCGGCGATAGCCTGCCTTACGGGGCATTGCTTCCCCATATTCTTCGGCTTTAAGGGCGGCAAGGCCGTTGCGGTAACGGCGGGCATAGGGCTTTATATGGACTGGCGGCTGTTCCTTATCTGCATAGGAATATATTTACTGGCGTTCCTTATAAAGAAAACCGCGTCCATAGCTTCGCTTTCTGGCGTAACGTTCATGCCGATAACAATGCTTATACTTGGCGGATTCAGCGCGAGCCAGTACGTTGTGGCGATAGCAGCCGTTGCGTTCGTATGGATAATGCACTGGCCCAATCTTGTGCGCCTTGCGCATCACGAGGAAAAAGCATTCGCCGTGAAAAAAGCGGAGAATGCCGCAAAGACGGAAAAGTAAACGAAGCAAAAATTGGGGGCGGGCAGGATGCCGCTCCTTTTTGTTGCAAAAAGCGGGAATATGCGATATCATTTGTACGCTACAATATAAGCAAGGAGAATCGCACAGATGAAACCACGCATAGGTATGCTCATAAGGATGAAAAGCGGGGATAACCATTACGTTATCGGGCAGAGTGACATAAACGCAGTAAAGAACGCGGGCGGGCTGCCCGTATTGATACCGGTTATGAGCTCAACGGAGGATATACCCGAACAGGTAGAAAACATAGATGCATTGTATATTCCCGGCGGGCCGGATATAAACACGCTGCTGTTCGGCGAAGAACCCATAATAGGCATGGGCGGCAGCCGCAGGAGCGACGATATATACGAAATGGAGATAATCCGCCAGGCTGCGGCTAAAAAACTGCCCATACTCGGCGTATGCCGCGGGGAGCAGGTCATAAACATTGCCTTTGGCGGCACGGTATATCAGGACATACCCGCGCAGTATCCAAACGCGCTCAGGCATCGTCAGCCGGACCCGGGCTGCGAAATGACGCACAGCGTTAAGGTTGAAAAGGGTACGGCGCTGTATGCGCTCTGCAACTGCGAACGGCTTGAGGTGAACACGTTCCATCACGAGTCCGTGCGGGAGCCGGGCCGCGGCATAAAGGTGAGCGCCACCGCGCCCGACGGCATAATTGAGGCCATAGAGAGCGATGACGGCCGCATAATGGGCATACAGTGGCACCCGGAGCTGCTTCAGCAGGAAGGCGGCGTGCATACGGCCGTGTTCAAACGGCTGGTGGAGCTTGCGGGGAAGTAGAAGCGGGGAACAAACGGCAGGAGGGCATTGAAACAGCCATGCTTAACGACAAGGGATTTGACCTTTGGGCTGACGGATACGACAAAAGCGTCGGCATTTCCGATGAGGGAAACACATACCCGTTTGCGGGGTACAAGAAGGTGCTGGGCTATATTTTCCAAGCCGTAATGGAAAAACAAAGCCCAACCGTATTGGACATTGGCTTCGGAACAGGTACGCTGACAACTAAGCTGTATGAGAATGGCTGCTGTGTTTACGGGCAGGACTTTTCGGAAAGAATGATTGAGCTCGCGGCAGCAAAAATGCCGAATGCGCATCTGTATCAAGGGGATTTTTCAAACGGACTGGTTGAGCCGCTGCGCAGCCAACGCTATGATTTTATTATAGCGATGTATTCCCTGCACCATCTAACCGATGAGCAAAAGCCCGTATTCATTAACGCATTGCGCGGCTGCCTTAAACAGGGCGGAAGGATTTTGATTGGCGATGTAGCCTTTGAAACACGCGATGAACTGGAAAAATGCAAGAAGAGCGCGGGCGATGAATGGGACAATGACGAAATCTATTTTGTGGTGGAAGAATTAAGGAAATACTTTTCCGAAATCTCATTTATGCCGGTATCGTACTGCGCAGGCATATTAACATTGCAACGGTAGAGTATTCAATAGCTTTGCAACACGCCCCGCCGATACTGCGGGGCATATTTACTTTTGGGGAAACACAAACTAAAGGCAGAAAACCGCAGTCGGCTTTCTGCCTTTTTAGATAAGCTTACATCAACTCTTTCGCCATTTGCTCAATCTGTGCTATGGATGCGCTCTTAAGGGCGGATTTGATGGTTACGGTGGTGGGGAGGTAGGTTATATCCTTGCTCTTTTCAAGCATGGCGCGCATGACCTTGGCTGCCATGGGCGCCCACGCGCCGTTTTCTATAAAGCCCACGGTGCGGTTCTGATAGTTGCGCTCGGTAAGGTGCTCTATAAACGTGCGCATGAATGGGAATATGTCCGCGTTGTAGGTGGTTGTGGCAAGCACCAGCTTGCCGTAGCGGAACGCATCCTCAACGGCCTCCGCCATGTCGCAGCGGGCCAGGTCGCACAGGATCACCTTTTTGCAGCCAAGCTCATTCAGCTTGTCATTAAGCAGCTCCGCGGCAGCCTTGGTGTGACCGTATACGGAGGTGTAGGCTATCATAACGCCTTCGCTTTCCGCGCGGTAGCTTGACCAAATATCGTAAAGGTTTACGTAGTGCGCAAGGTTATCCTTCAGCACGGGGCCGTGCAGCGGGCATATTATGGCAATGTCCAGCGCCGCAGCCTTTTTGAGCAGCGCCTGCACCTGCGCGCCGTATTTGCCAACTATGCCGATGTAATATCGCCTTGCTTCGCAGTCCCATTCTTCCTCAACGTCCAGCGCGCCAAACTTGCCGAAACCATCCGCGGAGAACAGCACCTTGTCCTTGGCGTCGTATGTTACCATAACCTCAGGCCAATGCACCATGGGCGCGAAAACGAACGTAAGCTGATGCGCGCCAAGGGAAAGGCTTTCGCCGTTGGCAACGGCAACCTTGTTTTCTTCCGGTATGGTAATGTCAAAAAAGTCCGCTATCATGGCGAAGGTTTTTGCGTTGCCAACTATCTTGGCATTGGGATATGCGGCAACAAAGTTTGCCACGTTTGCCGAATGATCCGGCTCCATATGCTGCACCACAAGATAGTCCGGCTCGCGTCCGTTCAGCGCTTCCTTAACATTGGAAAGCCATTCTTCGCCGAAGTGCGCGTCCACCGTATCCATAACGGCTATGCGCTCATCCATAATTACATATGAGTTATACGCCATGCCGTTTGGCACGATATATTGCCCCTCAAACAGGTCAACGTCATGGTCGTTCACGCCAACGTATATTATGTCCTTGGTAATGCTGGAAATCATTTGTGTTCCTCCTTGTATATAAAGCTTATTTGTTGAAAATGTAGTCTATTATCCTAATATAAAGCGCGGGGACTACGCCGAAGCTGTACGGCACGTTCAGCCGCTCCGTGCTTTGGTGGAAATCCTTGCCCCAGCCGCCCAGCACTATGCCCGGCACATGCAGCGCCTTCAATGCTTGCATGGGGAAGCTGTATGTTATGTTCGCCCCGGCAAGGTTATTGAACAGCGCTTCGTGGTTCGCCTCCTCACTAAGGCCGGTATAGCTCATGTCCGAAAGGCCCATGTAATAATCCTTCAGCGCCAGCTTTTCGCCAAACTCCTTTTCGGCATAGGCTATTATGTCCTCCGCGGCGCAAAGCAGCCTATGCGCGTCCGCATCGGCTGTATCCATATACACGTCCGGATAATAGGGCGGTATGAACGCAATTATTATCGTGGGCCGCTTGTCGCTGTACTGCTCGTAAAGGCAGCGCACAAGTTCAATGCTTATGTCCTGCAATTCAGTCTTTTGTTCCGCAAGGCTGCGGGCAAGGGCGGCAAGGCGCGCGTCTATATCGCCCTGCTCGGTCTTCACGGCGGCGTAAAGCTCCGCGTAGGTAATAACGTTTGGCTCAAAGTCCCGCGTTGCGATGGGGCGGGGCATAAGCTGCTCATATCGGCGCATATCCTGCCGCCGCTTTTCAAGCACGGCGGAAAACGCATCGTATGCCAATGCCTTCAACCGCTCCGTTATACCCTCCGGGTCAAGGTCAAGCGTGAGCAGATTGTAGTAAGATACCGCATACATGGGTATGGATACGGAGTAGTTGGCCTTGAGATCCTTCATTTTTAGACATACCGCCGGCGGGGTGCATTCGCCGCGCATATGCTCGCAGTAATCCGCATTCATGGCAAGGCGGGCGTATGCGGCGGCGTTCAAGGCGTTTGCATCAAGCCCTACGAAGGGCTCGTCCGCGTGGCAGCCCTTGCCCGCGCAAAAGAACAGCGGCATAACCTTGCCCGTTGCGCCGTAATGTATATAGCGCGTTGGGTCGTGTGCCATGTCGTCATTGAGATAGCATTCGCTCAGCAGCAGCGCGCGGTAATGTAAGTTTCGCTCGGCAGCAAGCTTATTTAAGAAAGGCGCGGCGGTGAGCATGCCTTCGGAGTTCGTTTCCTCTCCGCATACGGCAACATATAGAAGATTCCCACTCAATGCGGATATATCCTCGCTGTAGTGCCGCAAAAGCTCAATTATAAGCGCATGGCCGAATTTCATATCCGCGCTGCCGCGGCCGAAAAGCCAATCCCCGCTTTTGTAATCCTGCCTGCACTCTTCGCTCATGGGCAGTTCGCCTATGCGCGCGGTTATGGAGTCCATGTCGAATGCAATGTCCTTAAGCTGGGCGTATTCGTCCGCATCAACAACGTCGTAATGTCCGGTAAGTATTATCGTGTCTCCCGCGGCGCCGCCGCACATGAGCGCGGCCACGATATAGCGCCCAAGCGGGTCTCCGGCCACGGGAACGGTGAATATGTTTTCACTGTGCGCCTTGAAATAATCAAGCTCGCGAAGCATATCGAGTATAACTTCCGCGCCCTGTATCTCATCCGACGTGCCAGATATGCTTTTTGCCGCCATCAGGCGGGAAAGATTGCGCCGTATGTTAGCCTTATCTATCATAGCGTGCCGCTCCGTTTTTTCAGATTCATACATAATGATACAATAACCGCGCCCGAAAAGCTATACATAAAAAATAAAGGCCGAGCCCGATATGGGTTCAGCCCAATGCGCATATTATGCGTTACAGCATCAGCTTTTTGTATGATGCCGCCAGCTCCTCCAGCGCGCTGAAGAACGCCAGCGCCTCCGCGCGGCCCAGTCGCTCCCTGCGGGCGGCAAGCGGCTGACCGTAAGGATCGAACGCTGCAATGCCCTCGCTTGTCAGTTCCGCCATTACCTCTCGCACAAGCGCGGGGTCTTTCTTTATAACGGAACGATACTTGTTCTGGTAGCGGAGCATGCTGCGCGTGTCCCCGTTGCCCATTGCAAGTGTGCAGCTGCGCACGCTTATGCCTTTTGCCCGCTGGGCAAGTATTGTGCGCAGCATTGCGCGCACCTCGTCCCGCTCAAACGGCACAAATGCCGCACTGCGGCAAAGCTCGCTTTCAACATCGCCCTGCTTTATGCGCTCGTAATAATAATTGCGTATGCTGTTTGGCTTGCGTCCGGTTTGCGCCGCAACCTCCTCAAATACGCTCCTCAGCGCCCTGCCGTCCTGCCGCGCGGCCTGCGCCGCGCTCAGCAGCAGCCTATCCTCCTGCTGCGTCCAGCCGCCCTTTGCGGCGGTTTCGCTTTTACAGCTTTCCATATATTTCTTCCCCCTGTCGGATTTTAACAGTATTATTGCCGCTTATCACAATAATATACATATTCATGCACAGGGGAGGGTAGCACGTGCGGAGCCTTTCGGCTTAATCTACTCTAACGCTTATTTCGCCCGTGGAGACATGCTCCGTTGTTCCGTCGTCAAAGCGGACAACAAGGCGGCAGTCATCGTCTATGGCAATGGCCTTTCCGTGCCGCGTGAGCGAGGGGGAGATAACGGATACACTTTTGCCCGTAACCATGCTGCGCCGCCGGTATTCGTCAAGGAAACTGCGGGAATCAAGGTGGGCATAGTCGCTGAACAGTTCCTCTAAAAACGCCGCCGCAAGGGAGGTACGGAGCTCCTGCCTGTTACCATAAGGCAGCAGCGCACCCGCCACCGTGCTTATGTCTGCGGGGAAGCCGCCCGAAGGCTCGGTAATGTTCACGCCCGCGCCTATAACAACGTATTCGCTCAGCGCATCCGCGCCGAACGCGCTTTCGCACAGTATTCCGCACACCTTTTTGCCGCGCACGAATATATCGTTCACCCATTTTATCATGGGGTCGGCATCCACCGTGCGCTCTATCGCCCGCGCCATTGCAACGGCGGTCATCGCCGTTACGAAAACCATGCCTTCCGCCTTCATATGCGGCCGTATGAGCACGCTTATGTAAAGCCCTTCGGCATCGGAATAAAAGCTGCGCCCAAGCCGCCCGCGTCCCGCGCTTTGCCGCCGGGCTATTATAACGCGGCCCTCGGGCGCGCCCACGCGGGCAAGTTTTTTAAGGTATGTGTTGGTTGAATCAAGCTCGTCAAACAGCGTAATATCAAGCCTGCCGGCTAATTCCTTAGGGCAGATATCAAGTATGCCTTGGGCTGAAAAGCTGCTCATAGGTGCGTTTTGGCATACTTTTCGCGCTCATATTCCGGCACAAGGCTGCCGCCCGTTGCCCAGGCAATATGCACGGCGTTTTTCATGTTCAGCCCGTGCGCGCGCATGTACGCCTTCCCTTCTTCATAGGTATAAAGCCCGACAGGCCCCGCGAACGCCGCGCAGGCGGAGGGCTCCGCGAACAGCCCCTCGCTTTCTATCAGCGATCGCATGTAATCGAACAGCTTCGCATCATCCACCGTAACTTCACCGCTCAAAAGACCGCGCATTACCTTACCTACAAAGCCGGACGCTCTGCCGACAGCAAGCCCGTCCGCTTCCGTTTTGCCGCTGAGGCCGATGTCCTGCACGCATATTTTGTTATCAAGCCCCGTCGCCATGCCAAGCACCATGCACGGCGCAAGTGTGGGCTCAACGAAGAACACATGCGCATTGTCGTCGAATATGGTTTTCAGCCCGAATGCTACCCCGCCCGGGCCGCCGCCTACGCCGCAGGGAATGTATACGAACAGGGGATGCTGAGCATCTATGGTTATTCCTGCTGCGTCAAGCTGCGCCTTCAGCCGAACGGCCGCAACGCTGTATCCCATGAAAAGATCTACTGAGTTTTCATCGTCCACAAAATAGCTCATCGGATCCGCTGCGCTTGCGGCTCTGCCGCGTTTTACGGCGGCTGAATAATCTGAGGGGTACTCTATTACCGTAACGCCCTTCTGCCTGAGCAGCGCCTTCTTCCATTCGCGTGCGTCCGCGCTCATGTGCACCGTTGTGCGGAAGCCCAGCGCCGCGCTCATAACGCCTATGGAAAGGCCAAGGTTGCCCGTTGACGCCACCTGCACGGAGTATTGCGAAAAGAACTTAGTAAACCGTTCCTCCGCAAGCACAGCATAATTATCGCTTTCCTTCAAAAGACCCGCATTTATGGCAAGCGTTTCGGCGTGCTTCAGCACCTCATATATGCCGCCGCGCGCCTTTATGGAGCCGGATATGGGCAGATCGCAGTCCCGCTTGACATACAGCGCGCCTTCTATGGGCGCGCCGTATTCATGCCTAAGCCGCCAAAGCATTGCCGGCGTTTCCGTAAGCGGGGATTCTATCAGCCCGCCGGAGGCTGCCGTCTGCGGGAATTTGAGCATTATATACGGCGCGAAGCGTTTGAGCCGCGCTTCAGCCTCCGCCGTGTCGCTGCGGGTTATGTCAAGCTTGCTCAGCGCGTCCTCCGTCGCCGTAAGGCTGGGATTTACCCACAGCAGCGGCTGTGCCTTGCTAAGCTTTTCTATAATTGGGTTTATCATGTTTTCCATATGTTGCTCCTTGCTGTATGGTTTTAGGTTAGAATAAAAGCTGTCCCCGTTTACGGGGAAAGTGTCGCGGCGCAGCCGTGACGAAAGGGGAACTGCTCAAAGATGCCAAGTGTCGTGAGATATTCCCCCTCAGTCTGTTCGCTATCGCTCACAGCCAGCTCCCCGGCCGGTGGAGCCTTTTGATTTTATGTTAAGCCAAAGTGTTCTTCCGCCGTTTTCAGCGTGTGTTCAACTGTGCTTGACGCATCGCGCTCAATGTAAAAACAGTCGCTGCACTTTATGCTGTCATATATCGCGCGGTTGAGCCGCTCAAGCACGGCATTGCAGCGCCGCCTTGCCGCGGCGGGATCGGACGCGCTGTTTATGAAGCGCGTGAAACCCTCGTGATCGGGTCTGCCGCAGTAATCGTCTATCAGGTTTTTAGGCTCCTTTATAAGGAACAGCACCCGTTCCGGTTCGGTAAGCGCTTTGATTTGCTCCGGCGTGAAATGGGCGTCGCACACCACTTTGCGCTTTTCGCTCAGGCGGATAAGGTCAAGCAGAATAAAGCCGAGCTGTTCGCGGTTGTTGCCCTCAAGCCAGCTTAAATATTCCTCCTCGCTCCTGCCGAAGAATTCATCCGCCGATGCAAAGCGCCTGTTCATAGACGGCTGAGCAACGGGGGCGGATAGCGCTATATGCTCATCAAAGCGCGCGTCGGCATCATAGAGCAAAAAGCCGTGCTTTTCGGCCAGCGCGCGGCTGAGCGTGCTTTTGCCGCCGCATGCCGTGCCGCATACGAAATAGACGTTTTTCAGATATTGTTTAAGTATGTTATCCTGAATGTTCATGATGATTCTCCTATCGAATAAAGTATGTTTTGCCATCCTTGTGGCGCAAGACCGTTTACCGATAGTCCCGCGCCCATCACGCCATCCTTAATTTGATGTAGCTTAGCATATGCTGCTCCTTTGGTTGTGGTCCTTTATTGGTGAGTGTTGACTCCCTCAATGAGGAAGCCTTTTGAGCGCTGCACAAACTCCCATATTGAGCCTGCCCTGAAAGGGGAGGTGGGTTTTGCGAAGCAAAAGCCGGAGGGGTTGTAACGGAATTGCACTTATTTACGTCAACCCCTCAGTCAGCTTCGCTGACAGCTCCCCGTCCGGGGAGCCTTTTGGTGCTGTATATAAGCTTTGATAATTAAGCCTCCCTCATTGAGAGAGGTGGCTGCGAGCAAAGCGAGCAGACGGAAGGAGTGTATACAAACTCGCTGCCTCTGTAAGCCTATGTTACTCCCTCTCCAATTCCTCCAGCGCCTCCTGCGCCTGCGCCCATTGGGTATAGAGCTTGTCGAGCTGTGCCTTCTTTTCGTCTATGGTGCGGCTGAGCTCCGCCGCCTTAACGTAATTGGTGGCAACTTCGGGGCTTGCCAGCTTTTCTTCAAGCCTGCTCAGTTCCTCTTCCGCCGCGTTCACCCTGTCCTCCGCGCGCCTTAATTCCCCGCTTGCGCGGTTTATGGCGCTTTGGCGTTCGCGCTTGGCGCGGTAATCCTCGCCCGCCTGTGAACGCTGCGCGGGCTTTTCGGCGGCCGCCTTCGCTTCGCGCTCCTGCTTGGCGGCAATGTAGTCCGCGTAGCCGCCAATGTAGCTTTCTATGCCGCTTTCCGTCATGCTCAGCACCCTGTCCGCAAGCCGCTCAACAAGATAACGGTCGTGCGTAACGATGAGCATAGTGCCTTCGTATTCTTCAAGCGCGCCTTCAAGCGCCTCCCGCGAATCTATGTCCAGATGGTTCGTTGGTTCGTCCAGCAGCAAAAGGTTGGATCCGCTCAGCATCAGTTTTAACAGCTTCACCCGCGCCACCTCGCCGCCGGAAAGCTTTTCAAGCGGCTTGAACACATCGTCCCCACGGAAAAGGAACGCCGCCAGCGCGCAGCGTATCTCCGTATCGCTCATGCGGGGATAGCTGTTGCGTATTTCCTCTATCGCCGTAACCTCTCCGCTAAGCCCCGCGGCGTTCTGCTCATAGTATCCGGGGTGTACGTTCGCGCCAAGGTAATATGAGCCCGCATCCGGCTTCAGCTTGCCCATAAGTATTTTCAGCAGCGTTGTTTTGCCGCAGCCGTTCGGCCCAAGCAGGAATACACGTTCGCCCTTTTTGATAAGCAAATCCGCATTGCGAAAAACGCTTTTGTCAAACCGCTTCGCTAAGCCCTTTGCAACAACCACGTCGTTGCCGCTTACCGCGTCGGCATGGAAGCGGAAATGTATGCTGTCCGTATTCCGTTCCGGCGCAACAAGCGTTGCGCGCAGCTTATCGGCTTGCTTCTGCTTGCTGGCGGCGGTTATAAAATTGTGCTCCTGCCCCCAGCGGCGCTGCTGCTCCACTATGCCCTCTATGCGGCGTATCTCCTTCTGCGTATTTACGTAGCGGCGGCGCAGCATCTCCTGCTCGTCCGCCATCAGCTCGCGGTGGCGAGTGTAGTTGCCCTCGCTTACAAAAAAGCGGGTGTTCTTTATTTCCATTGTGCGGCGCGTTACCGCGTCCAGAAAATATCTGTCGTGCGATATTACTATGAACGCGCCCTGATAAGCTTTAAGAAAGTCCTCAAGCCATGCTATCGAGTCCATGTCAAGATGGTTTGTAGGTTCGTCCAGCAGCAATAATTGCGCCCCGCTTAAAAGCACCTTTGCAAGCTGCGCCTTGTTGCGCTGCCCGCCGCTCATGTCCCCAAGGCGCTTTGTAAGCTCCTCTTCGGTGAACCCAAGGCCCATTAGCGCGGAGCGGGTGCGGCTTCGGTATGTCATGCCGCCGTTGAACTCATATTCTTCCCTCAGCGCATGCTGGCGCTTTATAAGCGTATTCAGCCGCTCTCCTTCGGCACTGGCAAGTTCCGCATCAACCCGCTTCAGCTCCTCCTCCGCGTCCATAAGCGGCCGGAAGGCTTCAAGCGTTGCGTCGTATACGGTTTGGTTGGTGTCCGCAATGGTCTGGGTCATGCTCATTATGCGGGCGTTTTTCGCGCGGAAAAGCTCGCCCGCGTCGTAACCTTCCTCCCCGAGCAGTATACGGAACAGCGTGGTTTTGCCGCAGCCGTTCACGCCGACTAAGCCAACCCTGTCCTTTTCGCCTATTTCAAAGGAAACGCCGTCAAAAAGCAGCCTTTCCACAAATTCCTTTTTTAAGTCGTGTGCCGATATTATTGGCATAATGCCTTTTCTTCTCCTGTGCTTTAATGTTATGGGTGCAGCAGCCAAATGCCGCGCCCTTTTTTGCGGGCGTATTCAACGGTGTTCTTCGTTCCGCCCGGACGGTGGTCGTATATGGCTATCAAAAGCCCGCTTGAATCAACCATGTATGCGTTGCGGCGCATGTATGAATACGGCGTGTAGCTTTCCGCGCACACGGTTGCCTTGTCCGCGCGCAGCACTATCGTATCGAACCGCTCCCTGAGCTCTCCCCTAAGGTTCATGTTGAACGTTGGGAACGGCAGCGCAAGCTCAAGCGTTATGTCCGTATGAGTTCGCTTTAATTCCAGCACCGCCTCCGCTGCGTACATATCCGCGCCCAGCGCCCCGCCGGCGATAAAGTGCGTGTATCCGCAGCCGTATGCCTGAAGTATCATTTTGCTAAGCTCCGCCTTCAGCACGAAACAACGCATGTCTGCTTCGTTATATCCCCACGGCAGCTTTTCCGGCCTGTGTCCCGTGAAGCAGGCCGTGCTTTCCCGCGGCATATCAATAACGGTTATGGACCTTTTCCGCAAAGCCCATAAAGTCCTTAAGCTCTATTACGTCCCCGCCGTCCAGCACCATTTTGCCCGTGAAGCGGCCGAATACCTGATGCTGATCGCTTTCGATTATAAGCGCGCTGGTGCGCGCCGCGCGGTCTATCACGGGCACGAAGTCCATTTCAAAGCGCCCGTCGTCGCTTGTGAATGTCCAGGGCTTGGTGTAGCTGTCCGCAGGTATATTAAAGTTGACCTTGGAAAGCTTGTGCGCCATGCCGTCGTATATTATCATGTTTTCGCTTGCGGCGGAAGTATCGCCGAAGCCATAGCCTATGTTGAACCCAACGCGGTGCCCGTTCACCGTTCCGTTGCCGTTGCCCCAGTACCATGTGTTGTCGTATGTCCAAACGCCGCGGCCCCAGTCCAGCGTTGCAAAGCTGTCCTCTTTGCTGAAATCATATGTTTCCCCGCCAAGGCGCATGAAGCCGTTTGCCCGCATGCAGTTTATCTTCTGGTTATAATAAAACGCCTTCGGCTTTTCAAACGGGGTGGCTATCACCATGCTGTGCTGCGGTTCATCAGTCAGCGTCAGCTCCGCTTCAAGCGTTTCATCCCGCAAGAATTTATGGAATACGCAGCTTATGTGCCGCACGCCGTTCGCCGTGCCGAAGCGCATATTAACGCGGCTGTCGGTATAGCTTGTAACGCCCGCGGCAGAGGTTTCGGGCAGCTTATATTTGCCCATGGGGAACGCCGTCATTACGGACGTGGTCTGCTCCCACGGCTTTTCAAAATCCAGCACGCTTGCGGATATCAGCCCCATGTAGCCGTTGTCCGCAATGGTCAGCGCCAGCGCGAAGCGGTCGTTTGAAATAAGATAGTAGTCCCATTCCTTTATGCGGATGGGATGCGCCTTTATATCCGCGCGGGAATACCGGCTTATGAGCGAGCGCGCCCAGCCCGGCTCTGCAATGTTTCCGTTCTTATCCAGTAGCGCCGCGCTTTTTACTATCTCGTGCTGCATGGGCAATACCTCCGTAAATGCATGTATTACATGTAGTATAAGTATAAGCGTTTTTCCCCGCCATAGCAACGGGAGAGGGGACAAATTTGTTAACAAACCATGTCCTTCTCGACAAATAGTGCCATAAAGGCTATAATTTAGCTATGGAAAAGAAATGGCAGAAACGGCGCGAAAGAAGCGCGCGCATAAAATTGTTCTTCAAGCGGACAAGGCTCCCGCTGTTAACGGTGGGCGGCACGTTCCTGACAGCGTTCATAATCATCCCTCTTGCTCTCGGCGCATACGAGGCACGCGCGGAAAGCATAGAGGTCACGGCGTCGAGTAAGCAGGCGCAGCCCTCCGCGCAGGTGGGCGATATTCAGATAGCTACGCCCGAGCCGGTGATGACGGCGGAGCCGCTCCCAACCGAAAGTACGGAGGGCTTTACGGCCCCTACCGACGCGCCCGATGATATGCAGCAGTATGCCCCGCTTGTGTTTGAGCAGCGGGACGAAGCCGTGCGTGCATTGCAGCAGCGGCTTATGGATCTATATTACATGGGCAGCGACGAAACAACCGATTATTACGGCCCCGTCACGCGGGACGCCGTTATGAGTTTCCAGCGGGCGCACCATTTGAAGGAGACGGGCGATGCGGACGAGCAGACGCAGCAGATACTTTTCAGCTCCGCCGCGCAAAGCTACATAATCAATCAGGGCTGCTCGGGAGAGGATGTGCTTACCCTCCAGCATGAGCTGAAGGAGCTTGGCTATTACGGGGACAAGCTTAACGGCTATTTCGGCACGGCTACCGGCCGCGCAACAGCCGCGTTCCAGAAAAAGAACAAGCTTGAAATAACCGGCGAGGCGGATTATTTTACGCTGGAGCTGCTGTATTCCCCCAAGGCGAAGCCGCTCATTGACCCAACGCCCACGCCCACGCCTACACCAACGCCCAAGCCCACCAAAACGCCTAAGCCGACAAAAACGCCCAAGCCCGGCAAGACTACCGCGCCGGACGCCACAAGCAGCGCCACTGTGCCGGACAGCAGCGCCCCAACCTCCGCGCCCACGTCCGCGCCGTCCACACCCGCGCCAAATTACGGCGGCGGAGTATCGGACTTCATAGCCCTTGCAAAGCAGCAGATAGGCGTGCGCTACGTACTCGGCGGCAAAGGGCCGGATAAGTTCGATTGCTCAGGGTTTGTGTATTACTGCTTAAAGCCACTTGGCAAGATGACGCGCTATTATAACTCCGCCGGTATGGGGCAGATAGATTCCTGGCCCACGGTTTACGGCAGGGAGGATTTGCAGCCGGGCGATTTGATATTCTATAAATCCGAAGGCTCGGACACGCGCATAACCCACGTTGCCATATGGCTTGGCGGCGGCAAGCTTATACACGCATCGGCAAGCGAAGGCTGCGTATGCATAACAAGCTGGGGCGGCTGGAGCGACCGTAACTTCCTTTACGGCAAAAGGGTATTTTAATAATTTTTTTATAAAAGGAACGGTATCAAAGCATGAAGAAGTTTTTTGAAGAATTCAAGGCGTTTGCCATAAAGGGCAACGCGATGGACTTAGCAGTCGGCATGATGGTCGGCGCGGCGTTCACAAGCATTGTAAATTCCCTTGTGAACAACATCATCTCCCCGCTGATTGGCCTGCTTGTTAAGGTGGACTTTTCCGACCTTGTGCTGAAAATAGGCGAGGTGGACGTTCAGTACGGCGCGTTCATAATGGCTATAATCAATTTCCTCATTGTTGCACTTGTGCTTTTCTTCGTGGTCAAGGCCATGAATATGCTCAAGGGTATAGGCAAAAAGCCCGTTGCGGAACCCCCGGCCGCGCCCACGACCAAGGTTTGCCCCTTCTGCAAAAGCGAAATCGCCATCGACGCCACCCGCTGCCCGCATTGCACCAGCGAGTTGGATAAATAATTTATTCCTATGTAAAGCAAAAGTCTCCGTTCGGCTATCCGTCCGGAGACTTGTTTTTTATTCCGCTTTTTCCTTCCAGTATTCAAGCTTGGGCAGCATTTCGCCCATGTATTGGCGCACGCGCTCCTCGGGCCATTCTTCGCTTGCCATGTGGTTCACGCAGAAATCTATGAGCGTGTTCATGTAAAGATATTTGAACTTGCCGTCATTATAGCACCATTTGCAGTATTTTTCGTTTATGTCCCCGTCAACCTCGCGGCTCATTAGCGAATCCTCAAGCGGCATGCCGCAGCATTGGCAAACAAGCTTCTGCGGGGAGCCGAGCAGCGTGTTTATGGACACGTCAAAAAGCCGCGAAAGCAGCTTCAGCGTTTCCGTATTGGGCACGGTTTCGCCATTCTCCCAGCGGGACACGGCCTGCCGCGTTACGAATAGCTTCTGCGCCAACTCATCCTGAGAAAGTCCGTTTTTCGTCCTCAATTCATATAAAATATTACCTGCTTCCATGTTCATCACCTCCATACGGCATTACTATATCATTAAAACCGCCCACGGTAAAGCAACGCGCTGTTGCGCAATCCATGCGCCGTGGAATTGGTGCGCGCTCCGTTCTGTATTTGTTTATAGGATTGTTTTTGTATACTAAAATAAGTTAAATTGAATATATTACAAATTATGTTGCTATTGCGTTAACTATCGGTTATAATAAAGTATCAGTATTTCTATCGCAATTTCCGATAAAAGGAGGAACACCGACCAATGAAGCTGAAACGAACAATTATCTCCATTGTGGCGCTTATGCTTGCCGTGTGCCTTATGCCTACGGCGCTTGCGGCCACATGGTATCTTGAGGATGGCGACATAACCGTTATTGCAAACGAAAACGGCCAATCCGTTAAGCAGGGCAATAACGATGCCGTTGCGGATAGCGACACTGTTATCACCCAGCGGGACAGCGAGAAAGCGACGGACAATACCATAACCGTTTCCACGGAAGGGGACGCGGAAGCGAACATAACGATAAAGGATATAAACATCGCTTCCGGTGCGGACAGCGCAATAGACGTCGGCGATTCCAACCTTAACCTTACGGTTGAAGGGGAAAACAAGCTGAATGCCGATGGCGACAGCGCTGCGCTGCGCGTGTCCTCCGGCGATTTAACAATAGACGGCACGGGTTCGCTCACCGCGGAGCATAACGGCAGGGAAGGCATATTGCAGGACTCCGCCAAAATAGGCAGCAACGCGGGCGAGGATATGTCCGGCAATATACACATTACCGGCGACGTTACCGTTACGACCGGCGGCAATAATTCGGTCTATCACGACAGCGGAATACCCGGGGATGAAAAATTTGGAACGCTTTCCGGCGGCGCGGGCATAGGCGCGGGCGCAATAACGGAGGACGAGAACAGGAACGCCCAAGGCGGCAACATGAGCGGCACCATCACCATAGACGGCAACGCCACGGTTAACGCATCCGCCGGCAACAAATACGGCGCGGGCATAGGTACAGGCCGCGTAAGAACATGGCGCAGCCCATGGATGAACCTTGATGATGGCGGCGACATGAGCGGCACCATCACCATAGGCGGCAACGCCAAAGTTACCGCAAAGTCCGAAGGGAGTGCCGCGGGCATGGGTACCGGCGGCGAAGGCGAAATGAGCGGCACCATAAACATAGGCGATAATGCAAGCGTTAACGCGGACAGCACCGGCAGCGGCGCGGGCATAGGCAGCAGCCTTTGGGGCGGCATGAGCGGCACCATAAACATAGACGGCAACGCCGACGTTACCGCCACCAGCAATAGCGGTGCAGGCATAGGCAGCGGCAATGATTCCGACGTTAGAAAAACCGGCACAATAAATATAGGCGGCAATGCGAAGGTGTTCGCGTTTTCGAAGTATGATGGCGCGGGCATAGGCGGCGGCAACGAGGGAAACATGAACGGCACCATAAACATTCGCGGCAACGCGAAGGTCATTGCCGCAAGCGGACGCAAAGGCGCGGGCATAGGCGCAGGCGATGAAGAGAATCTGAACGGTACCGTGACAATAACCGATAATGCAGACGTTACCGCAGTAAGCGGAAAGAATGGCGCGGGCATAGGCAGCGGCTGTGAAGCATCCTTCAAAGGGACGATAATAATCAGCGGCAACGCGAAAGTTACAGCGCGTACGGGCGTAAGCGAATATGACGGCAACCTATATACCTTTGCGGCGGCGCTCGGCGCGACGGATGACTACGTTTTCAACGGCAATATAATGATACTTGGCAACGCGAAGCTTACCACGGGCGTAGTGGAAAAGAACAGCGTTACGCGCGAAAACCCGCTGGGCAAGCTGCTTGAGAATATGAAAGGCTATATCGGCAGCGACTGCAACAGGGTCGAGCATTACGGCCATGTGTTCATAAGCGACACGGCGACCATCAACGGCATTTCCGGCACGGATAAAACCACGCTGAACGGATATATCAACGGCGGCAACGGTACGGATATAATCCCCGCGCAGGTGGAGGTTCTGCCCAACGGCGACATAAACCTTATAACAGAGCGCGACGGCATAACCGTGTCCGATACCATGTTCAACGGCAGCACAGTTTTCCCCACGGAACCGGGCGAATACATAATAACCAAGGTAGTTACCGTGGACGGCAAGGATATAACGGTTCCCCTGGGAACGCTTATAATCCCCGAACCCGAACCCGCTCCCCAGCCCGTGCCTATGGCGCACCATACGCGCATACAGCTTTACCGCGTTGCCGATAAGCAGGGCAGTAGCATTGCCTATAAGGCCGTGCAGCAGGGCGGCGTGCTCACCATTACGACCGATGAAAAGGAAGCTAAGCTTATAATAGAGCACGGCGGACTGTTTGCGCTCAGCAGGCAGGGCATTACCAAGATAGTGTTCGTTACCGCATCCAAGAAGAGCGCTATAAGCGTCGGCGCGGCAATGGAAAAGGGCAGCGGCGAATTTGTGCTGCTGCACAGCTACCGCAAAGTGAAGCTCACCATAGCGGGCGCAGCCGTGGACGCGGACGGCATACTCATTAAGGAATAAAGCGCATATACCTTCCCCCAACGAATGGGCTGGCTGCACCGCGGCCGGCCCGTTTTAATATATTTTCTGCGGCTATTGATTATTAGGCAGATTGTAGGTAATATAATACCTGTACGGTTTGGATTATTTGTTATCGGAAGGAGAGATGTTTATGACTAAGTTATTCGAAATACTCGGCACGTTTTTTGCAGGGACAACGCTTATTGTTTATATTTGCATATTCTTGGGAAAAATACTGGAGGTTACGCTCTGTACCCTTAGAATTGTGCTCATAAACCGCGGCGAACGCGCGATAGGCGCGCTGCTTGCGCTGATAGAGATTACGCTTTGGCTCATAATAGCGGGCAACGTGCTGAGCAATTACCAAAGCGACCCGTGGAAAATGGTTGCCTACGCGCTTGCGTATTCATTGGGCAACTACGCGGGAAGCTGGCTTGAGGAAAGGCTTGCCTTCGGCCTATGCTCCATACAGTGCGTTGTTATGGAGGCGGAAACGGCGGATAAAATAGGCGATGCGCTTCGTGCGCACGGGTTCGGACTGAGCGAGATGAAGGTTCAGGGCAGGGACGATACCGATAGATATATGCTCATGTCAACCCTGCGCCGCAAGCTTGCGCCCGAGGCCATGGATATAATCGGCTCGGTCGCGCCAAACGCGGTGATAACCGTAAGCGATGTTAAAAGCCTGCGCGGCGGATACATGCGCCAAAGCGCAGGCCGCAGGTCAAGAAAGGGAAAATAATGAGTTATTCGGTAAAACTGGCAGAAAGTGAAGATATAGATAAGCTTATTCAGCTTAGGCTGGACTTTTCGGATGCGAACAACGGCCCGCATCCCGAAACATACGAACTGCGCCCCGTATGCGGGCGCTGCTTTTATATTGTGCTTTTCCTGCGCGGTATGCGTGGTGTATAATAGAATAAGTTTATGCGAAATTATGGAGGTATTACCATGAGCGAATGTATGCTTGCAATGCAGAGCGATGCGCCGGTGCGCCTTGCTGCGGCATCGCCGGAAATAGTATTGGGAGACCCTAAGGCCAACGCTGCCGCCGCAATAAGCGCCATACGCCGCGCGGAGAAGGCGGAGGCGGATTATCTTGTGCTGCCGGAGCTTTTCCTTTGCGGGGCAACGCTTGGCTCCCTTATGGAGCATCCGCTCATGCTCAACGCCTGCCGCGAAGCGCTCGGCGCCGTGGCGGAGGCCACTAAGCATACCTGGCTTTTTGTTAGCATAGGCCTGCCGTATATGGTTGATGGCCGCGTGCGCAGCTGCATTGCGCTGCTCAGGGGCGGCAGGATATATGCCGTTATACCTGCTTCCCGCGGGGCTGTGAACCCGTTCGGCTTTGCGCCTGCCGTTCCGCGCGGGGCGGCGTCCCTGTCCACACTAACGCCCATACCGCGCCTGAGCGTGGGCTTCGCGGGGCAGATATTTGCCAAGGGAGAGCCGAGGGAGGGGCACATCATGCTGCTTTCCGGCGCAATAAACGCCACGGCAAAAAGCTACGGCGCGGTCAGGAGCAGCCTTGCCGCATACAGCGCACGCACGGGCATGGCCGCCGCAATGGCGCTGCCCTCCCGCGGGGAAAGCACAACGGCGTTTGTGTTCGACGGGTACTGCGCAATAGCCGCAAACGGCGAAATACTGGCCGAATCAGAGCCCCTTTCGCGCGATGCGTTCGTTTATGCGGACGTGTGCATAGATAAGCTGAGCGCCTTTGAACCGTTTACCGAGGCGGAGGAGGAAGGCTATGTTTCAAACGACCCTGATAAGGCAGATGCGCAGCTCAGGCGGCTTTTCGCGCTGCAAAGGGCGGCGCTTGTGCGCAGGGCGGAGCATATTCACGCAAAGGGCTTTGTTATAGGCGTAAGCGGGGGGCTGGACAGCGCGCTTGCGCTGCTGGTGGCGTGCGCGGCGGCGGACGAAATGGGAATAGGCCGCGGCATGATAACCGGCGTATCCATGCCGGGCTTCGGCACAACAAGCCGCACCAAGAACAACAGCCGCGCCCTTGTTGAAGCGCTTGGCTGCAAATACAGGGAAATATCCGTTGCGGCGGCCTGCCGCGAGCATTTTGCAAATATAGGCCACGATGAGGCCAACCACAACTCCGTTTACGAAAACGCGCAGGCGCGCGAACGCACCAAGATACTGCTTTCCATTGCCAATGAAGAAGGGCTGCTGGACGTTGGTACCGGCGATTTGAGCGAGGCTGCGCTCGGCTGGACCACCTTCGGCGGGGATCACCTGGCGCAATACGGCGTGAATGCATCGGTACCAAAGACGATAATACGCCGCGTGGTGGCGGCGGTGGGCGCGGACTTCGGCGCGGATGCGGACGCAATACTGCGCGATATTCTGGCCACGCCCGTAAGTCCGGAGCTTCTGCCCGCAAACGGCGGGGAGATAAGCCAAAAGACGGAGGAGCTGGTGGGCAGCTATGAACTGCACGATCTGTTCCTATACTATTTCCTTAAAGGCAAGGGACCGAAGGAGCTTTACGACATTGCCCTAGGCACGCTGGACTTTGGTGAGGAGGAAGTGTATAAAACGCTCGGCACGTTCCTGAGAAGGTTCTTCTCACAGCAGTTCAAGCGCAACTGCGCGCCGGAAGCGCCGCTTGTTTGCCTGTCGATAGCGCCAAGCGTATGGAACATGCCAAGCGACATGGCAAGCGCAGCATTCATGGCGGAATACGAGCGGATAAAGAGAAGGCAAAGCTGACGCGATGGAAATTATTGACGACCTTCAGCGGGATGGGCTTGTTATCGTGCGCTCCGATTCCCGCTTTGCATACGGGCATGACGCGGTGCTGCTGACTGACTTTGTGCGCGCGCACGCGGGGGAGCGGTATTTGGACATTGGCACGGGCACGGGCATACTGGCAATATTGACCCATGCCAAAACCGGCGCGGATTTCGTTGCGGCGGACATTGACAGCGAATGCGTGCGCATGGCTAAACGGAGCGTGGAGCTGAACAAGCTTGGGGAGCATATAAGCGTTGAACAATGCGACGCGCGGACGCTTACGGAAGCGGAGTTCGGCAGGTTCGACGGGGCGGTGTGCAACCCGCCGTATTTTTCAGGCGGCACAAAAAGCCCCAACCAAAGCCGCGCAACAAGCGCGTTTGACGACACGCTGAATATATACGAAGCGGCGCAGTGCGCAAAGCGCGTTGTTAAGCAGGGCGGGCGGTTTTTTGTGTGTTATCCCGCCAAATACATTCAGCAGCTTTGTACGGCGATGCAGCAGGCGGATTTTGCCATAAAGCGGCTTTGCCTTGTGCAGTCCCGCGCGGATAAGGCGCCGTATCTGGCGCTGGCGGAGGGGCGAAAGGGCGGCGGCGCCGGAACGGAGCTGAGCCGCATTATACTGGAGGAACAGCAATGAGCGATATTGAAACAACGGTGCAGCTTGAACCCATGCTGTATCTTTGCGCAACGCCGATAGGCAATCTATCGGACATTACGCTGCGCACGATAGACACGCTGAAGGGCGTGAGCGCCGTATATTGCGAGGATACGCGAAGAACGCGGGAGCTGATGACGCACCTTGGGATAAAAAAGCCGCTTATCGCCTGCCATGAGCATAACGAAAGGCAGCGCGCGGAGGAGATTGCCGAGCGCGTGCTTTCGGGCGAGGCGATAGCCTTTGTGAGCGACGCGGGGATGCCCGGCATAAGCGACCCGGGGGAAGCGTTGGTTGCGGGATGCATTGCAGCGGGGGCTAAATACACCGTGCTGCCCGGGGCAAGCGCGCCGCTTACGGCGCTGGTAATGAGCGGGCTGCCCACAAGGAACGCCTGCTTCGTGGGCTTTTTGCCGCGGGACGGAAAGCCGCGGCGCGAGGCCATAGCCGAAATAGGCGCGCACAAAGGCACGCTGATATTCTATGAAAGTCCGTTGCGCATAGCCGCAACGGCAAAGGAGCTTGCCGCCATGCTTGGGGACAGGCAATGCGCGCTGGTGCGGGAGCTGACAAAGAAATTCGAGCAGGTGGTGCGCTGCACGCTGAGCGGGCTTGCCGATATGTATGCCGATACGCCGCCCAAGGGCGAATGCGTAATGGTAGTTGCAGGGGCAGAGGAGCGGGGCGAAAACGCAGCGGAGAGGGCGGAGAATATGGCGCGGGAGCTTATTGGGCGCGGGGTGAGCGTTAAGGACGCGGCGAAGCAGATAAGCGCCCTGTGCGACATTGCACGCAACGAAGCATATGCCATTGCGGGCAGGATAAAGAACGAAGAATAATGAATAAGGAGATATAACCATGCAGAACACCGTGAAGCAATACAAGGCCATATTGGCAAAGCGCAACGCACTCAGCCACGCGATGGGCGTGCTCAGCTACGACAGCGAAACCGCAATGCCCAAAAACGGCGCGCCGCACATGGCGGAGACTATGGCAATATTGAGCGAGGAAAGCTACAAATTGCAGGTGAACGACGAGGTGCGCGGCTTGCTCAACAAGCTGAACGCCAACAGCGAAAGCCTGGACGAGATAACAAGGAGAGAGGTCGAGGAGGAGCTCAAGCAGCTCAAGAAGCTTGAAAACGTGCCCATGGAGGAATACGCGGCGTATTCGCGGCTGGTAAGCGAAGCGAGCGTGAAATGGCGCGAGGCTAAGCAGACCAACGATTATCCGCTTTTTAAGCCCTATCTTGAAAGGATAATAGCCGCGCAGAAGTCCCTTATGGCGCACATGTACCCCGATAAGGACACATACGACGCGCTGCTTGAGGAATTTTCCGAGGGGCTTAGCGTGAAAATGCTCGATCCATTCTTTGCGGACGTAAAGGCGAAGCTTGTGCCGGTTATTCACGCCGTTTGCCAATCGGGCAATCAGGCGGATGATTCCCTGCTCCATCGTCCGTTCCCGATAGAGGGGCAGCGCAGACTATCCTCCTTTGTTATGGATTTCCTCGGCATAGACCGCGACAGCTGCGTTATAGGGGAGGTGGAGCATCCCTTCACAACCGAATTCAACAAGCACGATGTGCGCCTTACCACGCATTACCACGAGGACGACGTGCTTTCAAACATGTTCAGCGTTGCGCATGAGGGCGGGCATTGCCTGTATGAGCTGAACATCGGCGATGAGCTTATAGGCTCTCCCCTTTCCGGCGGGGCCACAATGACGCTGCACGAAAGCCAATCCCGCCTGTTTGAGAACATGATCTGCCGCAGCCGTGAATTTATTGCGCTGCTCTATCCCAAAATGAAGGAGATTTTCCCAGGGCAGATGGCGGTCATAAGCGAAGAAATGCTCTACCGCGCGGCCAATAAGTCCATGCCCAGCCTTATACGCACGGAGGCGGACGAGCTTACCTATCCGCTGCACATAATGGTGCGCTACGAAATAGAGAAAAAGCTTATTGCCGGTACGCTGAGCGTTGACGAGCTTCCCGCCGAGTGGAACCGGCTTTATAAGGAATACCTTGGCGTGGACGTGCCGGACGATACGCACGGCGTATTGCAGGACAGCCATTGGTCAGGCGGCATGATAGGGTATTTCCCGTCCTACTGCGTGGGCAGCGCGTATTCCGCGCAGATATATCACAACATCTCTAAGGAGATGGACATCGGCAGGATAGTCGCCGCGGGCGGCGTGAAGCCCATTGTTGAATGGCTTACGGCGCGGCTGTACCGCTTCGGCAGGCTCAAGCCCACGGCGGAGCTTACGCGGAACGTGCTCTGCGGCGAATTTGACCCCGCGTATTACACGGATTACCTTACGGCAAAGTTTAGGGAGCTTTATAAGCTTTAATGCCGCCAAAGGCGCAGGAAAGGAGCCACGCTTGGCACGATTTGTTACGCAGTCCGCCCATGCGGGCGTTACGGCGATAGATAACGCATTTATAATAGACTATATGCCCACAGCGCCCGATGGGGCTGTTAAGGCATACATATACGGGCTGATGGCCGCAGGCCGCGGCGATGCGCCGGACATTGCGGACGCATTGGGCATGGATGATGCTCAGCTTTGCGATGCATTCGCGTATTGGCAGCGGCTGGGCTTGGTGCGCATAGCGAGCGGGGAGCCGCTTATAGTGGAGTTCCTGAAAACCGAATCCATTGCCCCTGCCGAGCGCACGCGGCGCTATGCTTCGCTTATAGAGCGGCTGAGCAAGGCCGTGCCCGGGCGCGTGTTCACGGGGAGCGAGCTGAGCGCAATATGCGACTGGATAGAGGTATTCGGCTTCAGCGAGGAAACGGCGGCACTTGTGGTGAGCGACTGCGCACGGCGGCGCGGCAGCAAGGTTAAGCTTTGGCAGATGAATGCGGAGGCAAAGGCATGGGCGGACGCAAACGTTTCCACGATAGAGAGCGCGAACGAATACATAGCCCGCAGAGATGAGCGCATTGCGGGCGCGCAGAAGATACTTTCCCGCTGGAAGCTGAGGCGCGCCGCAACGGAGGACGAGCTTGCCCTTTACGCCAAATGGAAAGAGGAATGGGGCATGAGCGACGAAGTGATATCCTTGGCCCTTGGGGAGCTGACAAGCGCGGCGCAGCCCAGCTTTAAGTATCTTGACACGGTGCTTTCCACCTTCCGTTCAAACGGGGCCGTAACGCCGGAGGCCATAGCTGCGCTTAGGCGTGAGCGGGACGCCAGCCGAGAGCTTGCGCGCATGATGCTTGCCCGTGCGGGCATAAATCGCGCCCCTACAGCCGCACAGCAGGACGATGCGGACATGTGGCGCACGCGCATGAACATTGCGCCGGAGCTGCTTCTGCTTTGCGCGGAAAGCTGCCGCGCGAGCGACAAGCCCTGGGCTGCCATAAAGCGCACCGTCGCCCGCTGGCATGAGCAGGGCATAAGTGACCTTGACTCCGCAAGGCAGGATATTGAGCAGCACGCCAATTCCGCCGCCAAGCTCCGCAGCCGCGGCCGCGCGCTAAGCCACGCCAGCCGCACATATACCGACCAAGACCTCAGCGCCATGGGCGTGGAGCTGCTGGAGTAAGGCTAATAAGAACGGTTAAATGAATTTAACCCCCTGCACACTATCGTCACTTGCGTCACATCGTCACAAACAGGCTAATTATCTACGTTTTTTGTGTGACGCAAGGTGTGACGATAGATTCTGCGTCACACAGCGGGCTGACGTGCTACCGCTAACCCAAAGCTGTCCCCGGTTACGGGGAAAGTGTCGCGGCGCAGCCGTGACGAAAGGGGAACGGCTCGAAGCTGCCAAGCTATTTTACTGTTCCCCCTCAGTCTGTTTCGCTATCGCTCACAGACAGCTCCCCCGCAAGCGGTGGCGCCTTTATGCCGCAGGCATTACATGAGACCTGAAAGGCCGAATCACCTGTTACAGCTGTGCTGTCTTATGTACAGTAGTGACTAAAAATTAACAAAAAGAGGTATATAGAAGTAGTATATAGCGAAGGCGGTAGCTTTCACCTGAGCGTGGTGACACGCCTTAAAGCTGTCCCCGTTTACGGGGAAAGTGTCGCGGCGCAGCCGTGACGAAAGGGGAACTGCTCAAAGATGCCAAGTGTCGTGAGATATTCCCCCTCAGTCTGTTCGCTATCGCTCACAGCCAGCTCCCCGGCCGGTGGAGCCTTTTGATTTTATGTTAAGCCAAAGTGTTCTTCCGCCGTTTTCAGCGTGTGTTCAACTGTGCTTGACGCATCGCGCTCAATGTAAAAACAGTCGCTGCACTTTATGCTGTCATATATCGCGCGGTTGAGCCGCTCAAGCACGGCATTGCAGCGCCGCCTTGCCGCGGCGGGATCGGACGCGCTGTTTATGAAGCGCGTGAAACCCTCGTGATCGGGTCTGCCGCAGTAATCGTCTATCAGGTTTTTAGGCTCCTTTATAAGGAACAGCACCCGTTCCGGTTCGGTAAGCGCTTTGATTTGCTCCGGCGTGAAATGGGCGTCGCACACCACTTTGCGCTTTTCGCTCAGGCGGATAAGGTCAAGCAGAATAAAGCCGAGCTGTTCGCGGTTGTTGCCCTCAAGCCAGCTTAAATATTCCTCCTCGCTCCTGCCGAAGAATTCATCCGCCGATGCAAAGCGCCTGTTCATAGACGGCTGAGCAACGGGGGCGGATAGCGCTATATGCTCATCAAAGCGCGCGTCGGCATCATAGAGCAAAAAGCCGTGCTTTTCGGCCAGCGCGCGGCTGAGCGTGCTTTTGCCGCCGCATGCCGTGCCGCATACGAAATAGACGTTTTTCAGATATTGTTTAAGTATGTTATCCTGAATGTTCATGATGATTCTCCTATCGAATAAAGTATGTTTTGCCATCCTTGTGGCGCAAGACCGTTTACCGATAGTCCCGCGCCCATCACGCCATCCTTAATTTGATGTAGCTTAGCATATGCTGCTCCTTTGGTTGTGGTCCTTTATTGGTGAGTGTTGACTCCCTCAATGAGGAAGCCTTTTGAGCGCTGCACAAACTCCCATATTGAGCCTGCCCTGAAAGGGGAGGTGGGTTTTGCGAAGCAAAAGCCGGAGGGGTTGTAACGGAATTGCACTTATTTACGTCAACCCCTCAGTCAGCTTCGCTGACAGCTCCCCGTCCGGGGAGCCTTTTGGTGCTGTATATAAGCTTTGATAATTAAGCCTCCCTCATTGAGAGAGGTGGCTGCGAGCAAAGCGAGCAGACGGAAGGAGTGTATACAAACTCGCTGCCTCTGTAAGCCTATGTTACTCCCTCTCCAATTCCTCCAGCGCCTCCTGCGCCTGCGCCCATTGGGTATAGAGCTTGTCGAGCTGTGCCTTCTTTTCGTCTATGGTGCGGCTGAGCTCCGCCGCCTTAACGTAATTGGTGGCAACTTCGGGGCTTGCCAGCTTTTCTTCAAGCCTGCTCAGTTCCTCTTCCGCCGCGTTCACCCTGTCCTCCGCGCGCCTTAATTCCCCGCTTGCGCGGTTTATGGCGCTTTGGCGTTCGCGCTTGGCGCGGTAATCCTCGCCCGCCTGTGAACGCTGCGCGGGCTTTTCGGCGGCCGCCTTCGCTTCGCGCTCCTGCTTGGCGGCAATGTAGTCCGCGTAGCCGCCAATGTAGCTTTCTATGCCGCTTTCCGTCATGCTCAGCACCCTGTCCGCAAGCCGCTCAACAAGATAACGGTCGTGCGTAACGATGAGCATAGTGCCTTCGTATTCTTCAAGCGCGCCTTCAAGCGCCTCCCGCGAATCTATGTCCAGATGGTTCGTTGGTTCGTCCAGCAGCAAAAGGTTGGATCCGCTCAGCATCAGTTTTAACAGCTTCACCCGCGCCACCTCGCCGCCGGAAAGCTTTTCAAGCGGCTTGAACACATCGTCCCCACGGAAAAGGAACGCCGCCAGCGCCATCTTTATTGCCGGCGCACGAAAGGTGTTCAGCCACGCCGTCTCGATCCCCCTGTGGCTCCTGCTTCTCTTTTCCTCCGGAATGTATACGGCGAGCACGAGTTTCGTAAACTCGTCTCTGGCAATGATGTCCGTTTTCCTCTCCTATGGCATCTGGATGCTCACCGACAACCATTTCCTCTCCCTCCTCATCGGGGCCGCCGCAGTAATCTACGACTGGCCCTTCGTCGGCATCGCATTCATCCCGATGGGTCTTCACTGTCTCTACCAACGTGGTTTCAAAACGACCCTCTGCTACGCTGTCGTCATCATAGGACTCGTTCTTGGCATCGACCTCGCCATCAACTACCATTACCTCCATCGTCTCACCATCCCCGCGGTAAACATCGTTCTCTACAACGTGATGGGCGTCGGCGGCGGACCGGAGGTTTTCCCGCCCTTTTCCGTCTCTTGTAGTTGTACGGCGTAGAACCGTGGTATTTCTACCTGCGAAACTCCCTCCTCAACAATTCCCTCGTTTTCCCGCTCGCGCTCCTTTTCCCACTCGTATTCCCGCCATTTCCCTCCCAATCAGATTCTTCTTCTCCCGAACCCTCTTCCTGCGGGAAAACTCACTCAGCTGGTGACCGTTTCGGGGGGATTTTGTCTCTTCCTCATTTTCTCGTCGCAGGCACATAAAGTAGATTCCCGCGGGAATTTCCATTTTAGGAAGAACGATTTCTCTACATCGTTTACCCCTTTTTCTACCTTTCTGCCGCCATCGTTTTCGCCGTAACGCCCTCTTTTCCCTCCCAATCAGATCGTTTCGCTTTCCCTCCGCAACTGGATCTCCCCCGCGGGACAGTCGGAGTTGGCGGGAAATCACACGTAGCGCGCTGCCGATTCTGCTGTTGGCGGGAATGATGGTCGTTTTCGGGTCGATTTCCGCCATGCGTGTGGCGGCATGGATTCATGATTACAGTGCTCCGCTACAGCTGTACGGCTATTTGTACGAGAAGGAGTTGGGGAAGGATGCACATGATGATGTCATGATCTGTGTTGGGAAGGAGTGGTATCGGTTCGGATCCTCTTTCTTCCTCCCGTCGAAGCGACAGAAACTTGCGTTCATTAAGAGCGGATTTGACGGATTGTTGCCGCAAGTAGATAATCGCGGGGTTTTTGACGTAGCCATTTGCGGAGGGAAATGGAACGTGGGTGGTTCCAGAGCACATGAACACGATGAACCAGGAGGATATGACACGTTACGTAGATGAGAAGAAATGCGATTACCTGATCGAGCGCAGGTTGAAGAAACAGGTAGAACGCGATTATCTCCAAGACCCTGATTACCGAGTCGTGCTTTCTCTGCCATTTTTGGATGCCACCGAAACCCCCTTCCCCTATCGCAGTTTCTATATCGGAATCGACGACTATGAAAAACATATGCATTACGATCCCTACTACTTGTTGCGCAGAGTGCGGTACGGGGAGGATAAGGAGGAGATCCAGATCGGCAAGGAGGAGGTGGTGCTCCAGTCGAGTGAGGACTATCTGAGTGAAGAGGTTGAATTGTGCCGTGTTTGTTGTAATGTCATTCGCTTCCCTATTGGAACCGGAAAATGGTCCGTCTCTCTTTCTCCTTTTTTCTGGGCGTCACAGTGGGACTCTGTCTGTGTTTGATTTGGAGAGGTCTGGAGATGACTCCAACGATGTAACTGGTTCAAATTTGAAAATGATATGAAGACGACAGTACGATACTATCCAGTATACGGTTCGAGAAACGATCACGACACATCCTCCGGTTTCCTTGACGGTGGAGATTCCCATGCGCAGAGGGGCTGGAAAGGAAACGTCCTTCGATTGTCAGAACCACACCTTGGATCTTCATTCGTTCAGTGTGTTGGGTTTGCTTGGAATTGTAAAGTACAGAAATGGCGACGCAGAGCGGTATGATTCCTGTTTGAAGAAGCTGGATGATGGGTTTGTCGTGTTCCTTCTCTCTGAATGAATAGAAAATGGTGTTATGTTCCTGGATTTGCCGAGTTTGCGAAGTCGGAGGAGAGTGGGTTTGTTCACACGGAGCATGGAAGGGAATGGGCTTTTGTGCGAAATGGCTTATTGGATGCAACCACAAATTCCATTACCGTTACTCAGCACACGGAATCGTTGCGTTCATTCATTCGGTCCCTGGATGCATCTCTCCAACTTCGCACCTCTCTCGAAACAACAGTTCCCTTCACTCCCACAATTGCTTGGATCCTTCCACTTTCGGAGGACATCATTACGTGTACCCAGCAGGTTGCGAGCTATTTCAGTCTCACTCGACACCCTGACTTCTATCCACACGTACTTTGCATTTTATACTGATGATGAGATATCCGATCTGTTCGTTCCCACCATTCCACAATCTGTATACCCTTTTCTGCAAGAGATATTTCAGATATTGATTCGACAATCTCCTCGGACCATCCATTCCTTGTCATCGTTTCCCTCCAACCAAACGCAACCAATTGTATTCTCCTTTCATCCTTTTCATTGCAGGGCATTTTGGGTCTTCACACGATCCGTGGCTTGTTTGACAGTCGATATGACGCACTTGTGTTCCGATCGCTGATCTACAAGGATTTTCAAATCAAACCTTCCTGGAACAAGAGACGTTTCACCTCGATCGTATTTTACGTAACGCATGTATACAAGAACGAAACGCCTGTTACGATCAATCGGGATGCCATCGCGTATATCCAAACGGAGTTGACGGTACCCTTTCATGCTCTGTGTGACATAGGGACTGCTGGCTCTCAATATGCGAGATCCTACAACGATGACGACAAAGCAACTCATCAAGTATATCACGGATGTGGACATTCTACTTGCGGTGTCGGGAACACCTCTTCTGCTCGCTCTGTTCCTGCAGCCCAAATCAGGAGTCATGGAGGTGAAACCATGCAATCAACGAGATTTCTTTTATCAGAAACTGGCTGTCCAGTCTGACTTGTACTATAGTGCGCACTACAACTATACGGTTGTTCCGAGCGAGAATGATGCGAACCAACGGGAAGTGTACATTCCTCCCATCACACTATGGATGTACATGACAGATTTAGCGAAAACGGTGAATCACAACAAGTATCATGTGTATAGGTGTTCGTGTTTGATAACAGACAGTACAGTCGTATTGTACAATAGGAAATAAAACAGAAGAAAGAATCGAGGCGATGAACGAATAGGCAATCAAACCCAGTGTGAAGAGAACCAGTGAAATGACGACCGATAGGACTTCTTTCGTATGTACAACCATTTCAAAGGAAATAAACTATCCGCCTTCTCATCTTGTCAATCCACCAATTTGATTGACAAGATGAAATGACAAGAGAGTTATCTCGATCTTATCCTTCACTGGAATTGTACGGTGTCCGAATCATCATCAGAAGTCACGGGTAATTCCTGGTAAAACGAAATGTCCCATTCTTTCCTGTTCACAGAATACCTGTTCAATGTTATGGAGTAAGATTCCTTTTTCTTTGAATAACGGTTATTTTCCAATTGGAGCGGAGGATTGTGACAGACCTTACCGAGAGAATCTCGAGAGTAGCTCCATCATTTGCAGATAGGGTACGTGCAACTGTGAGCTTGAATCCACCAAAATTGATCAACGCATTCGTATAGCATTGTTTGTTTCTTACGATGGTGGGTAACGGCGTAGAGTAATTCCAAATGGGAAGTTTCAATGAAATCAAGTTCACGAAGTCCGTGATCAAGCAGTTTCACAAACTGATCGAGTGTCCAATCTCCATGATGGAGAGAGTGGAATTATTGGAGAATATGGAGGACGTGTTCACCGTCCCCCTCTTTGGTTTGTTGCATGATTTAATTGTGAGTTTAGTGTACGAGAACGAAGAGAAGCAGATACTCGGCATGAAGTATCTTCTGGGAACGTGGGAAGTGCTTATGGACGGTCTCGAAAACGTATTTCTATTCGCATTTTACCATTCTAGTTGCGAACGCGCGATCGCACCATCATCTATCGTATCATTACGAAGATCATCTACAGGAGAGAGTTCCTTTTGGTACGTCCATACGTTTGCATTCATCCAAGGAATCGAATGGGTTTTCAGAATCGGCGATGACAGTATCCCCAACACGTCTTCCCCTTCTGAAGAAGTATTCCGAGCTCCTTGCACACACCAGCATACTCTGCAAGGGAATCCTCCAGGAAGCCTCATCAGCCATTCCCGTTCTCTTCGCCTCCAAAGTCCTCGTGCTTGCCACTTTCCTTCTTCCCACCGTCCGCAAGTCCATTTTTGCCGCGATCCGCGACATCTTCCCGCCATCATCGGTGATCACACCTGATCTCACCCAAGATCTCCACATAACTCCCCAGACGATTCTCCCTCCAACCTCGACTTCCCCGCGGATTCCTCACACACACAGTCTTCTCGACCTCACTGCCGAATCTTCGGAAATGAAACTCCACACCGGGAGTTTCGGCGAAATCGGTGACGCAGCCACCCAAAATGGAGGGAAATCGACCACGGGGTTTTCCCGCCAAACGACCTGTTTTCTCGATCTTTCGCGGGAAACGGTGGTTTCATCCGAAACGCCATAATCTCAAGCCGTTCTCCGACGCCCTTCGTGCGGTCGCAATTCAGCCCGATTCCCTCCAAGTCGCCTCCCCCCGAAGATTCGGCTTCTCCCGCGGTAATCGAGTCGAAGGATGATTTGCTGGAAGTGAAGGATTACACGGTCGTGAGTGACGATTTGTGTCTCCGCCACCTGAGGAACACAGAAACACAAAAACAGTATTCCGACATGGTGATGGCGATGCCAACATTGTTCCATTGGGCAGAGGTTATCGGTGAGAAAACTGTAACAGGGTTTCAAGATTCGTTGTTTTGGAGGGAAAGGTGAGAGTTGGAGGGAATCGATGATGATCAGATTCCGGGTCTGTGACAGTTTCACGCTGAGTTTCATTCGCACATGGTTCGAACTCATCGACGACTACCAGATTTTCACGAAAACACGTTTTCTCCCTCCATCGCAATCATCCCCAGAATTCACGAAGTCCCTCTTTCCGGGGTATTTTTTGCTTCTCCGAACACTGCTGCCGTTGGTGCAGAAATCGATAGTATTACAGTACAACGTGGGAGTGCGACGTCGCAAGGGTCTTGCGCCAGCGACCGAATTGGCGCAATCTGCCGCAAAGTGTTGCAACTGCGTCATCGAGGAAGAGTGGATGCTCGGGAGTTTCGTCGAGATGGCGATGCGTTTCTGTAACCTCTTCGTGTACTCCGATGTGATGCACTGTTTCTTTTTCCCCCGATTTTTGACATAGTTTTCCGATACCTGGATTCCTGGCTTTTTACGCTGAAACGCCTCCACTGTGAGAGTTCCCTCGTTCCCGCGATTCAGCGTCGGTTGGAGGGAATCACGGAACCGCTTTCCCGCCAACAGTTGTATCTCATTCTGGCGCAATTTCCCGCCATCGGCGACGAAACCGAAGCTGATCACGTGATCGACGAATTGCAGGTGTTATCGGTCATCCGAAAAATGGGGCCTTATTTCGTCGTCATGAACACGCCCGAAGCGTTTCTCATCCGTGAAACGCCCGCCATCACACTTCCCGCCACTTTTCCCACCGAGACCTTTTTTTCGGCACTGACGATGATTTTGCGCCAAGAACACGCCAATGTCGCATTTTTCCCGCCAACTCAGAAATAGACGCTGAAGCGGGGACTTCTCTTCATTTACCGCCATTGCGACGTATTCGCGGGGGAGCGGCGGATTCAGGTGGGAATGGCTCCCGCGGTTAACTCCAGTTATTTGCGGACATCCTTTTCAAGCCCCATTTTCTACGGCTTTTCTGTCACTGGGATGCCAATGTGCGGTGGGCGTT
>OLNF01000403.1_pt1 | contig 37710 bp, 31 predicted proteins | sample 1673061 | NCBI WGS metagenome assembly OLNF01 (sample SAMEA3136751, study PRJEB25190) | human gut metagenome
CAAAATGCCATCACCGAAGGTGATTTTTTATGCATTTTGGCTCGTAACTGTGAAGATAATGAACAGTTACGTAGTTTCATACAGAAAACCCCATCTCCAACACATCCTAGTATAAAGAAAGGGGTGAAAAAAATCAATAGAATTGTAGAAAAATCAAACGATTTATTGATTTTTTGACATGGGATCCTATAAATAATCCGAGGAACTGCTTTTTTGAAATGATAAAACAAAAACCGCCAGAATCAAATTCTGACGGTTAAGCGTGCGTTAGAGGATTCGAACCCCCGGCCTTTTGGTCCGTAGCCAAACGCTCTATCCAGCTGAGCTAAACGCACATTTTTGTTTGTGTTGTTCGGTTGTCCCTCACAACAAAGCCTATTATAAGGGAGAGTTAGTCAAATGTCAACACTTTTTTGAAAAAAATTAAATTTTTTTAATTGTTAGAAAAACAGGCAAAATTATGGGATTGCTTGAAAAGAAAGAAGTGATGTGCTAATGTTAGTAAGAGAATACACAGGGAGGGTATACAAATGAGAGCAAGTGGTGTGTTGATGCCTGTTTCTTCTTTGCCGTCCAGATATGGGATCGGTTGCTTTTCGAAAGAGGCATATGAATTTGTGGACTGCCTGGAGCGTGCAGGCCAGTCAAAATGGCAGGTTCTTCCATTAGGACCGACCGGATATGGAGATTCTCCGTATCAGCCGTTTTCCACATTCGCAGGTAATCCGTACTTTATCGATCTGGATATGCTGGTGGAAGAAGGTCTCCTTTTTAAAGAAGAATGTGAACAGCTGCAGTGGGGAGGGGATCCGAGATTTGTAGATTATGAAAGAATCTACTTTTCAAAAAATGAGATTTTGAGAAAAGCGTACGGGCGTTTTGATGCAGATGATAAATTTTATGCTTTCTGTAAAAAAGAGCAGGAATGGCTGGAACCGTACTGTCTGTTCCGTGCTATCAAGGACAGCCAGAACGGTGCACTGTGGACAACCTGGCCGGAAGAACTGCGAAAAAGTGATTCCAAAGAAGTGCAGAATAAGAAAAAAGAGCTGGAAAAAGAGATGGAATACTACCAGTTTCTGGAATATGAGTTTGACTGTCAGTGGAACAAACTGAAAGCATATGCTAATAAGAAGGGAATCACCATTATCGGAGATCTTCCAATCTATGTGGCTATTGACAGTGCGGATGCATGGGCGAATCCGATGATGTTCCAGATGGACGAGAATGGTGTGCCAAGTGCTATTGCAGGCTGTCCCCCGGATGCATTTTCAGCGGACGGCCAGATGTGGGGCAATCCGTTGTATGACTGGAAAACACAGAAAAAAACCGGATACAAATGGTGGATTCAGCGTATGAAGAGAAGTCTTGTATTATACGATACCGTGCGCATTGATCATTTTCGTGGATTTGCAGAGTATTATGCGATTCCGGCGGACGCAGAAAATGCATTGGAAGGAGAATGGAAGGAAGGTCCTGGCATCGATCTGTTCCGGGCGATGGAAAAAGCACTGGGAGATATGGATGTGATCGCGGAAGATCTTGGAACTTTGGATGAGAAAGTTTTTGATCTGATGGACGAGACAGGATATCCGGGGATGAAAGTCCTGCAATTTGCTTTTGATTCCGGTAATACAAACTTTTATCTGCCGCATCGCTATAAGAAAAACTGCGTCGTATATACAGGAACTCACGACAACGATACGACAAAGGCATGGTATTATGGCATGAACGACTGGGCGAGAGAGTACTCCAAAGCATATCTGAATAATTATGACCGCCCGTGGGAAGACATCCCGTGGGATTTTATCCGGGCGGCAGAAGCCAGCGTTGCCGATCTGGCAGTGATTCCGATGTGGGATCTGTTGTGCTGTGGCAGCGAAGGAAGAATGAATCATCCATCCACACTGGGGGAAAACTGGAAATGGAGGATGCTTCCGGGCGAGTTCCGTGAGGATATCATCGGACGACTGCGCTGGCTGACGGATACTTTCCAGAGAATGCTTGTTCCTCCGAAAATCGAAGAAGAGCAGGAGGAAAACGAAGATGAAACAGATGCTTCAGTATCTGAAAGCGTATAAAAAAGAGTCGATTATTGCACCGCTGTTTAAAATGCTGGAAGCCAGTTTTGAATTGCTGGTTCCGATCGTTATGGCAAACATCATCGATGTCGGTATCCAGAATGGCGACAAGCCGTATATCTGGAGAATGTGCGCGCTGATGATCGCACTGGGTGTGCTGGGACTGGTGTGTTCCCTGACGGCGCAGTATTTTGCTGCAAAGGCGGCGATGGGATTTGGAACGGCACTGAGAAAGGCACTGTTTGGACACATCAACAGCCTGAGCTATAATGAACTGGATCAGATCGGAACGCCGACACTGATCACCCGTATGACCAGTGATATCAACCAGGCGCAGACCGGTGTCAATATGATGCTCCGTCTGTTCCTGCGTTCTCCGTTCATCGTCATCGGAGCAGTTGTGATGGCTTTTACTATCAGCGCAAAACTGACGATCATTTTCCTGATTGCAGTACCGTTAATCGGACTGGCAATTTATCTGATTATGCGTATCACTGTACCGATCTATAAAAAAGTACAGAGTATTTTGGATCAGATCGTGCTTCATACGAGAGAAAATTATGTAGGTGCCAGAGTGGTACGTGCATTTTCCAGAGAAAAAGATGAGACGGAACAGTTTGATGAAATCAGCGGCAACCTGAAAAATACACAGCTGTATGCCGGTAAGATTTCTGCACTGATGAACCCGATCACTTATGTGATGGTCAATATCGCGATCCTGTGTATCTTGTGGTTTGGCGGCTGGCAGGTACAGATCGGCAGCGTATCCCAGGGACAGATTGTGGCGCTGGTCAATTATATGAATCAGATTCTGCTGGCGCTGGTTGCACTGGCGAACCTGATTGTTGCTGTAACAAGAGCACTGGCTTGTGCGATACGTATTAATGAAGTTTTCCGGGTAAACAGTTCCATGAAAGAGGGCGCTGAAGAAAAAAATACGCAGGAAAGCGGGAAACCGAGAGTCGTGTTTGACCATGTGACTTTTACTTATGGTGGGGCGCAGGAAGCTTCTCTGACAGATATCAGTTTTTCGGCAATGCCGGGAGAAACGGTTGGAATCATCGGCGGTACCGGATCCGGAAAGTCCACACTGGTTAATCTGATTCCACGGTTCTACGACGCTACAAAAGGTTCGGTTACGGTAGACGGTCAGGATGTGAAAGCTTATACTTTCCGGCATCTGCGTGAGAAGATTGGTGTGGTTCCGCAGAAAGCGGTTCTGTTCCTGGGAACGATCCGCAGTAATCTGTTATGGCGGAAAAAAGACGCAAAAGAGAGCGAACTGTGGAAAGCCCTGCAAATCGCCCAGGCAGAAAAAGTGGTGAAGAAGAAACAGAAAGGTCTGGATGAAAAAGTAGAGACCGGTGGAAGAAACTTTTCCGGAGGACAAAGACAGCGGCTGACCATTGCACGGGCACTGGTCGGGGAACCGGAGATTCTGATTCTTGATGACAGTGCTTCCGCACTGGACTTTGCAACAGATGCGGCTCTGCGAAGATCCATTAAAGAAAGTACCGGAAATGCAACGGTATTCCTGGTATCCCAGCGTGCGGCAACCGTCAAAAATGCAGATCAGATTCTGGTGCTGGATGACGGAAAACTTGTGGGGAAAGGAACTCATGAGGAATTATTGAAGAATTGTAACGTATATAAGGAGATCTGTATGTCACAGTTTTCCAGTCAGGAGGTAGCACAGTTATGAAAAACAAAAAGACCATAAACCGTGTCCTGAAACTGATTCGCCCGTACACGTATCTGGTGGTCAGTATTCTGGTGCTGGCGGCAGTCACAGTAGCAGCTACCCTGTATTCGCCCATCCTGATTGGTAAAGGTGTGGACTGTATGATAGAGAAGGGGCTGGTAAGCTTCCCGGATCTGAAACTGGTGCTGCTCCAGCTGGCAGTGGTGACTGCAATCTCTGCGATATCTCAGTGGGTGATGAGTCTTCTGACCAATAAAATGACATACAAGATCGTAGATGATATCCGCAGACGGGTATTTGCCCATATGGAAATTCTTCCGCTCCGTTATATGGACGCGCACCAGCCGGGTGATGCGATCAGCAGAATTTCCACAGATGTGGATCAGTTTTCCGACGGCCTTTTAATGGGATTTACCCAGCTGTTTTCCGGCGTGATGACGATTCTCGGAACACTGGGATTTATGATATCCATCGATGGAAGAATCACGCTGATCGTGGTATTGATCACGCCGTTATCTTTTTTCGTGGCAAATTTTATCGCAAAACGTACATTTACCATGTTCCGTCTGCAGTCTGAGACGAGAGCAGAGATGACTTCTCTGGTAGAAGAAATGGTGGGAAACCAGAAAGTGGTTAAAGCATTTGCCTATGAAAAAGAGGCAGAGGAACAGTTTGATGATATTAACCAGAGACTGCAGTCCTGCAGCCTGAAAGCGACTTTCTTCTCTTCTATTACTAATCCATCCACCCGCTTTGTCAACGGACTGGTGTATACGGGCGTTGGTATTTTCGGTGCATTTTCCGCGATCCAAGGAAGAATTACCGTTGGTCAGCTGAGCAGTTTTCTGAATTATGCCAATCAGTATACCAAGCCGTTTAACGAGATCTCCGGCGTGGTGACAGAACTTCAGAACGCGTTGGCATGTGCGGGAAGAATCTTTCATTTTCTGGACGAAGAACCGGTACCGGAGAATGCGGCAGATGCTAAGACGCTGGATCAGGTAGAGGGCCGCGTGAGATTTGAGGATGTAAGCTTTTCTTACACCAGTGAGGTGCCACTGATCGAACATATGAATCTGGAAGTAAAACCGGGACAGCGGGTGGCAATTGTGGGTCCGACCGGATGTGGTAAGACGACAGTAATCAATCTGCTGATGCGTTTTTATGATGTAAATAAAGGAAAGATCACACTGGATGGTGTACCGATTCAGGATCTGACCTGGGAAAGTCTCCGTTCCAGTTACGGAATGGTGCTTCAGGAAACCTGGCTGAAAACGGGTACGATCCGGGATAATATCTCTTACGGAAAACCGGATGCCACAAGGGAGGAAGTGATCGAAGCAGCAAAACAGGCTCATGCCCACAGTTTTATCAAACGTCTTCCGAAAGGATATGACACGGTGATGGGCGAGGACGGCGGAAGCCTGTCCCAGGGACAGAAACAGCTGCTTTGTATTGCCAGACTGATGTTACTAAAACCGCCGGTACTGATTCTGGACGAGGCGACATCTTCCATCGATACGATGACAGAGATCCGTATCCAGAAAGCATTCCAAAAATTGATGGAGGGACGGACGAGCTTTGTGGTGGCACACCGGCTGTCTACCATTAAGGAATCGGATGTGATTCTGGTTATGAAGGACGGACATATTCTGGAGACCGGCAAGCATGAGGAACTGCTGGAGAAGAAAGGGTTCTATGCACAGCTGTATCAGAGCCAGTTCTGTAATGTGTAAGTGAGATTGCAAAAAAGGACGCGCCAGATCCCGGATGGAACATTCAGGCAAATAAGATGCAAAAAGTGACGCGGCAGGTTCCTGATGGAACATTCGTGCAACGTGGGCAGGGGAACTTTGAACTAATCCCTAACTTCGACTAAGACTCTCGCGAGAGCGCTCGAGCCTAAGTCTACGTAAGGGCTGGATTTCAAAGCTTCCCCTAAACGCCCACAAAGTGTTGCTGCAGACAGCGCGGTCTGTTTTCGGGCTGGATGATGGCTGAGAACTTGAAAGATGAACGAGAGGATTTTGAAGTAGGAGGTTCTGAAAGGAGAGCTGCTGAAAACTGCATTATATTATGCTATGAGGATTGTGAAAGTACGAAGTACGGAACAATACGGTATCAAAGGGGGCAGAATACCTTTTGAACCAAACATCATATCATATAAATGGAACATAGTATTATATAGATAAAACCGAGGGGAGAAGAGGGATCTCAGCCTCGGTTTTGTTGTGGTGTATATTTATAATTGATCCAGTGGATTAAGTCAATATTTGATATAGCCGGAATGTACAAGAGTGATATTTAGTGTATCTGTACTGCCTGGATCAGGCGGAAGACCTGTTCGGTGGTGTCGGTCAGGTTTTGGCGGGTGTTTTCCGGGGTCATGGCTTCTTCCAGGGGGGTTATGGTGTGGAGGATGGGGAAAAAGGCGTCAATGCCGTGCTGGTTGCAGAGGCTGGCTTCAGGGGTGGTGCAGCCGGAGAAAGCAAGGACTGTTTTGTTGTATTTTTTTGCGATGGCGGCGACACCGATGGGGACTTTTCCCATGATGGTCTGGCCATCGAGGCGGCCTTCACCGGTGATAACGATGTCAGCATCTTTGATGTAGGATTCCAGTCTGGTTTCTTCCAGGATGATCTGGATGCCGGACTGGAGAATGGCATTTGTGTAGGAAAGGAAGGCGAAACCGAGTCCACCGGCGGCTCCGGTGCCAGGGTGGTCAGGGTCGGCATTCGGGTATTTTTCACGGGTGATGTTGGCATAGGTGGCAAGCCATTGATCCATCTGGCGAATCATGTCCGGAGTGGCTCCTTTTTGCGGCCCGAAGATGGCGCTGCAACCCTGGAGACCACAAAGCGGGTTGGTCACATCGCAGGCGATTTTAAAGTGACAATCTTTGAGGTCCGGGAGAACGTGTGTGTCGTGGATTGTTGCAATCTTTGACAGACCGTTGGCTCCGAAGGGAACTGGCTGTCCGTTGTTATCCCGAAATTCATATCCGAGAGCCTGAAGCATACCGATGCCGCCGTCGTTTGTGGCACTTCCTCCGATACCAACGATGAAGTTCCGGCATCCGTTGATGATAGCGTCGCGGATCAGTTCACCTACGCCGTAGGTGGTTGTATATAACGGATTTCGATTCGGTTCGTCTACCAGAGTGATTCCCGCAGCGGCGGACATTTCGATAATAGCGGTCTTTGAATCATCAAGGATTCCATAAGCTGCCTCTACAGGTGTACCCAGCGGACCGGTGACGGTTACTGTACGGATCCGGCCGTGCATACCGATTGCGAGAGCTTCCACCGTACCTTCTCCGCCGTCAGCCAGAGGGCGGACAAAAACTTCTGCATCCGGGAATACCCGTTGGATCCCTTCACGGATGGCAGCTCCGGCATCCGGAGAACTGATGCTTCCTTTAAATGAATCGATGGCGATTACTACTTTCATACCTGATAATCCTCCTTTAATGCATGGCGATTCCGTCCTCACTATTTGTGAATGTGACGGTATCTGCCACTTCGTTTACCGTATCTTCTGCATTTTCCATTACGTTCTTTGCCTTTTAGTATACCAGAAGAAAGAATCCCTGTGTGAGGATTTTTCGGAGAGATTATTATATATATGTTAGTTGCCGGAATTGCAGATCATATGTTATGATGAAAATCAGAGTATAGAAGTAGAAGATTTCTATACAAAACAGTGATGCCATACAGGAGGTGAGGAAAATGAAGAATGTTTCATATCGGATAAGAAAATTACGTCAGGAAGAAATACATATATTAGACGATTTTCTGTATGAAGCAATTTTTATCCCCGAAGGAACCAAAGCACCGCCGAAAGAGATCATCAAAGAACCTGAGTTGCAGGTGTATGTTGCAGATTTTTGGGAAAAGAAAGATGATATCTGCTATGTGGCGGAAATATCTGGGAAAATAGCAGGGGCGGTCTGGTGCCGGATCATGGATGATTATGGGCATGTGGATGAGGATACGCCTTCGCTTGCAATTTCGGTTCTTGAGGAGTTCAGACAATGTGGAATCGGAACAGCGCTGATGCAGCAGATGCTTACCGCATTAAAACAACAGGGCTATCCGCAGGTATCTCTGTCGGTGCAGAAAGCAAACTACGCCGCACGGATGTATGAAAAACTCGGATTTGAAATTGTGGAGGATAAAGAGGAAGAATATATTATGGTGCACAGATTGTAAAGGAATATTTTAGTCTGTTCTGTACTTTTTCGGAGGGTTCCGGTGCTTTCAGTGTGTCAGCAATACTGCTGTGCAGAGAAAAATATGGAAATGCAAGCGGAAAGCATCAGAAAAAAGAATCCCTTTGGTGAATGAGAGAGAAGTTTCGCGAAAAAACCTGAGAATTACTTGACATCAAGTATACTTGAGATGTTATTATTTATGAAAAAGAACTTATACAGGAGGTAAATGAACTATGGAGAAATCTACTGTTTATTTTACAGACTTTCGATGTCCGGTAGGAACCAGCCAGCTGGTCAAGCTGAAAAAACTCTGTGTCGCAGCAGGTATCAAAGATATCGATATGGATGGAAAATTTGTAGCAATCAAGATGCATTTTGGAGAACTGGGGAACCTGGCTTTTCTTCGCCCGAACTATGCGAAAGTTATCGCTGATCTGTGTAAAGAACAGGGAGGAATGCCGTTTTTGACAGACTGCAATACTCTGTATCCGGGAAGCAGAAAGAACGCACTGGAGCATCTGGACTGTGCAAATCTCAACGGATTCAACACGACTACAACCGGATGTCAGATTATCATCGGTGACGGACTGCGTGGAACAGATGAAGTGGAAGTTCCTGTTGTGAATGGAGAGTACTGTAAGACTGCATTGATCGGACATGCGATCATGGATGCAGATATCTTCATCAGTCTGAGTCATTTTAAAGGACATGAATCGACCGGATTCGGCGGAGCTATCAAAAACATTGGTATGGGCTGTGGAAGCCGTGCGGGAAAGATGCAGCAGCATGCAAGTGGAAAACCGGCGATCAATGAGGAAGTCTGTCGTGGCTGCCACCGCTGCGCAAAGGAATGCGGCAGTGATGCGATTACATATGTCAATAAAAAAGCAGTGATTGATTACGATAAGTGTAAAGGCTGCGGACGATGCATCGGAGCCTGCAGTTTTGACGCGGTATATAATCCAAACAGCAGTGCCAATGAACTTCTTGACCGTAAAATGGCTGAATATGCACAGGCTGTCTGTCATGGACGTCCGCATTTCCATATTGCACTGGTACAGGATATCAGCCCGAACTGTGATTGCCATGGAGAAAACGATGCGCCGATTCTTCCGGATATCGGAATGTTTGCAAGTTTTGACCCGGTAGCACTGGATCAGGCGTGTGCAGATGCCTGTCTGAAAGCCACACCGATTGCAAACAGCCAGCTGGGAGAACATTTGGCAGAGGAAGGATGGCACTGCCATCACGATCATTTCAAAGATTCCAATCCGAATATCGAGTGGAAAGCAACGCTGGATCAGGCAGAAAAGATTGGTCTTGGAACAAGAGAGTATGAACTGAAGATAATTAAATAAGTATGGTATAGTTATTTATGAAACGATGTACTATTCAGTAGTCATCGTAACCGTGAAAATGACGATACTGTGCAGAGAAAGCAGACTGTACAGTATCGTCATTTTTCTTTTGCCTCCTTTTGACCGGGACAAAAATATCTGTAAAAATAAGCGTGTCCCGTTGACTGAAAATAATAAAACGATATATAATCCCATCTTTGACAGTTACAAAACAAAAAAATTGCTGTACCCCCTTGATTTTACTGGGGGTTAGCGATTTTTTTTATGATAAAATAAAACAAATAATTTGACGAAAAAAAAGCAGGTACCATAAGGCCTGCGAGCATTTTTCTTATATTCAACTGTCAAACTCCTGTGACGGGATATCGCGAAGCGTGTTACCGGGAACGGAGTGAACAGTAACAACAGATATAGAAGATGAAAGAAAACGGGAATCACCCCTTGACATCCACAAATCTCATATACTAAAATATTTACCGTATGAGCAAAAATATGATGCCAATTCAAACCGAAAAATGGAGGACCCCCTGTGACAGATTATACAAATGAAATTCAAAAACGACGAACCTTCGCCATTATATCTCACCCTGATGCCGGAAAAACCACTCTGACGGAAAAATTCCTTCTCTACGGCGGAGCCATCAATCTCGCCGGAAGCGTAAAAGGAAAAGCTACTGCCCGTCATGCGGTATCCGACTGGATGGAAATCGAGAAAGAACGAGGAATCTCAGTAACCTCCTCCGTACTCCAGTTCAATTATGACGGCTACTGCATCAATATCCTGGATACCCCGGGACATCAGGACTTCTCTGAAGATACGTATCGAACCCTGATGGCAGCCGATTCTGCTGTGATGGTCATCGATGCGTCCAAAGGAGTGGAGGCGCAGACCAGAAAACTTTTCAAAGTCTGTGCCATGCGCCACATCCCGATCTTCACCTTCATCAATAAGATGGACCGTGATGCCAATGATACCTTTGAACTTTTAGATGATATTGAAAAAGAGCTCGGTATCCCTACCTGTCCGGTCAACTGGCCGATTGGATCCGGAAAAAAATTCCGCGGTGTCTACGACAGAGATACCAGAAAAGTTCTGACATTCTCCGATACCATGAAAGGAACCAAAGAAGGCCATATCGAAGAACTTGATGTTGACGATGCAAAAATCGATGAGGTCATGGATCCGGATCAGAAAGAACAGCTGATGGATGAAATCGAACTTTTAGATGGCGCAAGTGCGGAATTTGATATGGAAGCTGTAAGTTGCGGAAAACTTTCCCCGGTATTCTTCGGATCAGCCCTGACAAACTTCGGTGTGGAAACTTTCCTGCAGCATTTCCTGACTATGACCACTTCACCGCTGCCAAGAACGGCAGACTGTGGTGTGATCGATCCGATGACGGAAGATTTCTCTGCATTTGTCTTCAAGATTCAGGCCAATATGAACAAAGCCCACAGAGACCGAATCGCATTCATGCGTATCTGCTCCGGTAAATTTGATGCCGGAATGGAGGTTTATCATGTACAGGGCGATAAAAAAATGCGTCTGTCCCAGCCACAGCAGATGATGGCACAGGATCGTCATATCGTGGAAGAAGCATACGCGGGAGATATCATCGGTGTCTTTGACCCGGGTATCTTCTCTATCGGAGATACTGTATGTACACCGGGCAATAAATTTGCCTATGAAGGTATTCCGACTTTTGCACCAGAACATTTTGCAAGAGTCCGTCTGTTAGACAGCATGAAGCGAAAACAGTTCGTCAAAGGTGTCAACCAGATTGCCCAGGAAGGAGCTATCCAGATCTTCCAGGAATACATGGGAGGAATGGAAGAGATCATTGTCGGAGTTGTCGGTGTGCTGCAGTTCGACGTGTTAAAATACCGCCTGGAAAACGAATACAACGTAGATATCCGTCTGGAAAATCTGCCATATGAACATATTCGCTGGATCGCAAACAAAGAAGAAATCGATGTGGAAAAACTGACCGGAACCTCAGATATGAAGAAAGTAAAAGATATGAAAGGCAATCCACTGCTCCTGTTTGTAAACTCCTGGAGTGTGGGAATGACGCTTGATCGAAACGAGAATCTGCAACTGGAAGAATTCAGTAAAAACTAAGGCAATCCCCCTTTCATTTTATGTAAATTTTTGATATAATAGATATAAATAATGGTTCCTGACTGAAAATCAGACAACAGCCGGGAAAACTCTTGATTATAAGGAGGGTTTGAAATGACAGATAATAAAAAAGATATGCGTGATACGTATACCATATATGACGATCAGACTATTGGAAAAGTACAGATTGCAGACGAGGTTGTGGCAATTATCGCAGGCCTGGCAGCTACCGAAGTAGAAGGTGTGGCTTCTATGGCAGGAAATATTACCAACGAACTGGTTGGAAAACTGGGTATGAAAAACCTGTCCAAAGGTGTGAAAGTAGATGTTCTGGAGAATGTGGTATGCGTGAATCTGAACCTGAATCTGGAATATGGATACAGTATTCCGGAAACCTGTAAAAAAGTACAGGAAAAGGTAAAAACAGCCATTGAAAATATGACTGGTCTGGAAGTTTCCGATGTAAACATCAGCATTGCCGGTGTGGCACTGGAAGAGGAAAAATAAAATAGAACGCAGGACGGAAGGAAAGGGGGTCTGGATGAAGGCTCCCTTTTTTACTACTGGCGAATACGAGGAGAAAACCATGGGAAGAAGAGAATTAAGAGAAAGCATTTTTCAGCTGCTGTTTATGACAGAATTTAACGACAATCAGGAGATGGCAGAACAGAAACAACTGTATCTGGAAACAATCGAAGATATTCAGGAAAAAGATCAGAGTTATATTCAGGAAAAATATGAAAAGATCCGTGAAAAACTGCCGGAGATCGATGCAGCACTGAACGAGGCAAGTAAAGGATGGAAAACCAGCCGCATGGGTAAAGTAGAACTTTCTATCTTGCGTCTGGCAGTCTACGAACTGCGTTATGATGACGATGTACCCGGAAAAGTGGCAATCAACGAAGCGGTAGAACTGGCGAAAAAGTTCGGCGGCAGCGAAGCTCCGGCATTTATCAACGGTGTACTCGGAAAACTGGCAAAAGAAGCGGATGAGTAACGTATATTCGGTAGAGCAGGTCAACAGATATATTAAAAATATGTTCACCCAGGACTTTATGCTGAGCCGGATCTCGGTAGGCGGTGAGGTGAGCAACTGCAAATATCACAGTTCCGGACATATCTATTTTTCCCTGAAGGATGGCAGTGGTTCTCTGGCCTGTGTGATGTTTGCGGGACAGAGAAAAGGACTGGCATTTGCCATGAAAAATGGCGACCGGGTGGTTGTAACAGGCAGCGTGGATGTATACGAGCGGGATGGCAAATACCAGATGTATGCGAGAAAGATCACACTGGAGGGCGCCGGGATTCTTTATGAACGGTTTCTTGCATTAAAAGAAGAACTGGAAGATATGGGAATGTTCGCACCGGAGTACAAGCAGCCGATCCCTTCATTTATCAAAACGCTGGGTGTAGTGACTGCACCAACCGGTGCGGTTATTCAGGATATCCGAAATGTAACAGCCCGGAGGAATCCATATGTGCAGATTATTCTCTATCCTGCCAGGGTGCAGGGAGAGGATGCGGCAGAAAGCATCGTGGAAGGAATCGAAGCGCTGGATCAACTTGGTGTGGATGTGATCATTGTCGGCCGTGGAGGAGGATCCATGGAGGATCTTTGGGCATTTAACGAAGAAATCGTGGCAAGGGCGATTTTTAACTGTTCCACACCGATCATTTCTGCGGTAGGTCATGAGACGGATGTGACGATCGCTGATTATGTAGCAGATCTTCGAGCACCGACACCGTCGGCGGCAGCGGAACTTGCTGTCTTTGATTATCGCGGCTGGCAGGAAGTGCTCGCAGGTTATGTGCGGAGACTGGAGCTGTCTATGGACAGCAGACTGGAGATGACCAGACAGAGACTGACTGAGAAGGCAGCACGTCTGGCGTATCTCAGTCCTGAAAACCAGATCCGGGAGAAACGGATGTATCTGCTGCGGGCGGAAGAGAAACTTACCGAGCGGATGGAAAAGAAACTGCAGATGGAGAAAACAAGACTGTATCTGTATGCGGAACGGTTGCGCGGCGTATCTCCACTCGAAAAACTGCAGCAGGGACTCGGCTATATGGAACATGAGGACGGAACCCGGATCTCTTCGGTAAACCAGGTTACGGTGGGAGAACGGATGAAAACTTATGTGAAAGATGGTGTGATCTGGTCGAATGTAGAAAAAACAGAGCATTCGGAGGAGTGGAATGCCAGTAGAGACAAAGAACCGGATAACTGTGAATAGCTGTCACTGACAGGTATTAGAAATAGAAAAGAGACAGAGTATATGCCAAGAAAAACAGTAAGCATGGAAGAGGCGTTTCAGGAACTCGATGCGATCCTGGAAAAGCTGGAAGGAAAAGATATTTCACTGGAAGATTCTTTTGCCTTATATCAGAAAGGTATGGAACTGGTGAAAACGTGTAACAGTAAGATTGACACGGTAGAGAAAAAAATGATAACCATTACAAAATGATGAAAAATCCCGTAAGGTTGGTGAACAGAGTGAATTTTGAAAAAGAATTGCAGGAAAAGAAACTGGAATGCGAAGACATGATTCGAAAGTATCTTCCGAAAGAAGAAGGCTTTGCCGCACAGCTGGCAGAAGCTATGAATTACAGCATGGAGGCCGGTGGAAAACGGCTGCGTCCGATCCTGATGGGAGAGACATATCGGATGTTTGGAGGAACATCGGCTATCATTGAGCCATTTCAGGCGGCGATGGAGATGATCCACACATCTTCTCTGATTCACGATGATCTCCCGGCAATTGATAACGATTTGTACCGGCGGGGAAAAAAGACTACCCATGCGGTATATGGGGAAGCACTGGGAATCTTAAGCGGAGATGCATTATTGAATTATGCATATGAGACAGCCAGTACGGCATTTTCCCTGGAGCCGGCGAATCCGGCGATTGGAAAAGCCATGGCATTACTTACGAGAAAGACCGGCATGTATGGGATGCTCGGGGGCCAGAGCGTGGATGTGACCAACGAAGGAAAACTCATGGGGCGTCAGATGCTGGATTATATATATGAAAACAAAACCTCGGCTCTAATTGAGGCTTCCCTGATGGTGGGAGCGGTTCTGGCAGGAGCCACAGAGGAAGAGAACGCGCAGATGGAACAGATCGGCAGTAAAGTAGGGCTGGCGTTCCAGATCCGGGACGATATCCTGGATGTGACAAGCACGGAAGAAGAACTGGGAAAACCGATTCACAGCGATGAAAAGAATCAGAAACAGACCTATGTGACACTTCGCGGACTTGAGGGTGCGGCGAAGGACGTGGAGAGAATTTCAGAGGAAGCACTGGAACTTCTGGATACATTTCCTCAGAAAAATGAATTTCTCCGGGAATTGATAGGATATCTGGTGAACAGGAGAAATTAAAAAGGATGAATGCGTATGATACTGGAAAAGATCAAAGAGGCGAATGATGTAAAACAATTATCTCTTTCGGAATGTGAGCAGCTGGCACAGGAAATCCGTGATTTTCTGATCCGGTCGCTCAGTGAGACCGGCGGACACCTTGCATCGAATCTGGGTGTGGTGGAGCTGACCATTGCTTTGCACCGATTTTTACATTTTCCGGAAGATAAGCTGGTCTGGGATGTAGGTCATCAGGCTTATACACATAAGATTCTGACAGGAAGAAAAGAACAGTTTGCCACCCTTCGAAAGACGGGTGGCTTAAGTGGATTTCCGAAGAGAAAAGAAAGCGACTGTGATGCGTTTGATACCGGGCACAGTTCTACTTCAATATCTGCAGGACTGGGGCTGGTGCAGGCGAGAGACCTGAAAGGGGAGAACTATCAGGTTGTTTCTGTGATCGGTGATGGAGCGCTGACCGGCGGTATGGCGTATGAAGCGTTGAATAATGCGGCGGAATTAAAGAATAATTTTATTATTATTTTGAATGATAATGAGATGTCCATTACCCGGAATGTGGGTGGAATGTCCTCCTATCTGGATCATATCCGGATGGCGGCACCTTATACTGAGTTGAAAATGGGCGTAACCAACGCTCTGAAAAAGATTCCCAAAGTGGGAGATGGCATGGTGGATGCACTTCATAAGACAAAAAGTAGCATCAAACAGCTGGTGATTCCTGGAATGCTTTTTGAAAATATGGGACTGACCTATCTTGGTCCGGTGGATGGACACGATATGCGGCAACTGGGAAAAGTGTTGCAGGAAGCAAAACGGAAGCAGGGTCCGGTACTGATCCATGTGCTGACAGAAAAAGGCCGTGGATATGAACCGGCGATGCGCCATCCGGCCAGATTTCACGGGGCAGCACCTTATGAGATAGAAACCGGACTTCCAAAATCGAATGGAAATCCATCCTATACAGATATTTTTTCGACTGTTATGAGAAAATTTGGTGATCGGGAACCGGATGTGGTAGCCGTATCCGCAGCTATGGTACCGGGAACCGGTTTGAAACGGTTTGGTAATATGTTCCCGGAACGATTATTCGATGTGGGAATAGCAGAAGAGCATGCGGTGACTTTTGCGGCAGGACTGGCACTTGGCGGTCTTCGTCCGGTGGTGGCCATTTATTCTTCTTTCCTGCAGCGTGCAGTTGATCAGATCCTTCATGATGTATGTATGCAGAATCTTCCGGTTGTATTTGCCGTGGATCGTGCCGGTCTGGTGGGAAGCGATGGAGAGACCCATCACGGCTGCTTTGATCTGAGTTATCTGTCCATGATGCCGAATATGACGGTCATGGCACCGAAAAACAAATGGGAACTGTCTGATATGCTGAAATTTGCCATACGCCAGAAGAGCCCGGTTGCCATCCGTTATCCGAGAGGAGAAGCCTATATAGGTCTGGAAGATTACCGTGCCCCGATCGAGATGGGAAAAGCGGAAATTCTGGAAAAAGGAAAAGAAATTGCTATTCTGGCAGTGGGAAATATGGTACGGACAGCCGTACAGGTAACAGAAAACCTTCGAAACTGCGGATATGAACCTACTCTGGTAAACATGCGGTTTGTGAAACCGCTGGATATGGATCTGCTGGAGATACTGAGAGAGGATCACAGCCTGATCGTGACTATGGAGGAAAATGTAAAGTCCGGTGGTTTCGGGGAACAGGTAATGACATATTATGGAAGCAGACTGCACAGTCCGGCAGTTCGGATCGTAGCGATCGAAGACCAATTTGTTCCGCATGGAAGTGTGGAAGATCTGATGCATCAGCAGCAGATGGACAGTGCATCTGTGACAGAGAGAATTCTTCGATGGAAAGAAGAACAACAGAAAAGTACTGAGCAATTACCGGAATAGTTACAATGCAGAAATGAGACAGGAGATACAAGAATGAAAGAACGATTGGATGTACTGGTAGTCAGCCGTGGACTGGCACCGTCAAGAGAAAAAGCGAAAGCGATTATTATGGCGGGAAATGTGCTGGTTGACGGACAGAGAGAAGATAAGGCGGGCTCCATGTTTAAAGACACTGTGGAAATCACCGTAAAAGGCCATACGTTACCTTATGTCAGCAGAGGCGGACTGAAACTGGAGAAAGCGATGACACATTTTGGTGTTACCCTGAAAGACAAGGTATGTATGGATGTAGGTGCTTCTACCGGAGGATTTACAGACTGTATGCTGCAAAATGGTGCGGTAAAGGTATATTCTATTGATGTGGGGCACGGACAGCTGGACTGGAAACTGCGTAACGATGAACGTGTTGTCTGCATGGAACGGACAAATATCCGCTATGTCGTGCCGGAAGACATTCAGGAATTATCCCAGTTTACCTCGATTGATGTATCCTTTATCTCTCTGACCAAAGTGCTTCTTCCGGTAAGAAATCTTCTGACCGAAGACGGAGAAGTCGTATGTCTGATCAAACCGCAGTTCGAAGCAGGAAGAGAAAAAGTAGGGAAAAAGGGTGTGGTGAGAGATCCGGCAGTTCACCGGGAAGTGATTGAGATGGTAACCGCCTATGCGCAGAGCATCTCTTTTGCACCGTGCCATCTGGAATTTTCTCCGATCAAGGGACCGGAGGGAAATATCGAGTATCTGCTGCACCTGAAGAAACTTCCGGAAGGAGAACACTGCGAAGAAGTACCGTTTAAGATTGATGAAGTAGTGGAGGCAGCACATAAAGAACTGTCCTCAACAACTCCGCATCCGGCACAGAAACGGTAGGAGACAGAAGAGGCAGCTGAAAACAGGAAGAGAATATCATGGATAAATTTACGATCATAGCAAACGGAGCGGAAAACAGAAGAGGGAAAAATCAGGCGGTTGCCAGGAAGATTGCGGATTATCTGGAAAAACATCGGAAGGTATGTGTGATTTTACCTGCTGGTGAGAAAAAAGAAGGACAGTCTTACTCCTATACAGACCCGGAGAGGATTCCCGGGGGGACGGAGTGCATTATCGTGCTTGGGGGAGACGGAACGCTTCTTCAGGCGGCCAGGGATGTGGTAGATCTGGAGATCCCGCTGTTTGGTATCAATATGGGTACTCTGGGTTATCTGGCAGAGATCGATCAATATTCCATCTATCCGGCACTGGATCGGCTGATGAGTGACCGTTTTACGATTGAAAAAAGAATGATGCTGTTCGGTACGCTCATTCATGAAGGACAGGCAGAGAACAGTGATATCGCCCTGAATGATATCGTCATCAGCAGAGAAGGCTCGTTGCGTGTGGTACGATTTAATAATTATGTCAATGATACCTATCTGAATACGTACAAGGCAGATGGTATCATTATTTCCACACCCACCGGATCTACCGGCTACAGTCTGTCTGCCGGCGGACCGATCATATCTCCGGCAGCATCCATGATTCTTATGACGCCGCTGGCGCCTCATACCTTGAATACCAGAAGTATAGTATTTGCACCGGAAGATGTGATCGAGGTAGAACTGGGAGAAGGAAAAGAAGGCGGCATCGAAAAGGGAATGGCGTATTTTGACGGGGCAGCTGCGATGCCAATGGTGACAGGCGACCGGATCAGAATTGAGAAGTCGACGAAAGCCACCCGGATCATCAAGATCAATAACATTAGTTTTCTGGAAACTCTTCGGAAGAAGATGCGAAATAATTAGGAGCGAACAATCATGAAGATAGAAAGACATTCCCAGATCATCCGTCTGATCAGTCAGTATGACATCGAGACCCAGGAAGAGCTGGCAGAGAAATTGAATGAAAGTGGATTTCAGGTTACTCAGGCTACAGTATCCAGAGATATCCGGGAGTTGAAACTGACGAAAATATCAAAACCGGGCGGAGGTTCCCGCTATGCGGTGCTGCAGAGCGTGGATCAGGAAATGAGCAGAAAATATACCGATGTGCTGCGTACTTCGTTCCAGTCCATGGATCTGGCACAGAATATTCTGGTGGTAAAGACCGTATCCGGTATGGCGATGGCTGCGGCAGCTGCACTGGATGAGATGCAGATTCCTGAGATCGTGGGCAGTATCGCAGGAGACAATACACTGATGTGCGTGGCACGAAGTGTGGATGAAGGCCTGGTACTGATGGAAAAGATTCGAAAAATGATTGTATAGATATAATTTTCAGTAACAGAATGTAACTATGCAGTGGGAAATAACCCGATAGTTACCGAAAATAGACAAAAGTTAGGGAAAAGGAGCAGAATGCTAACATATTTACATGTAAAAAACCTGGCTCTCATTGATGAAGCAGAAGTAGAATTCGGGCCGGGATTAAATATTCTTACCGGTGAAACAGGAGCCGGCAAATCCATCCTGATGGGTTCCGTAAACCTTGCGCTGGGACAGAAAATGTCCAGAGAGATGCTGCGCGATGAAGAAAAGCCTGCGCTGGTGGAACTGATTTTTCAGGTAGACAATCCAAGATGTGTGGAACGATTGAAAGAGAAGGAAATCTCTGTGGAAGAAGGGCAGATTATTATATCCAGAAAACTTACCGGGAACCGGAGTATCAGCAGGTTAAACGGTGAAGTATGTACGGCTGCCCAGATCCGGGAGATATCTTCTCTTCTTTTGGATATACACGGACAGCATGAGCATCAGTCTCTGTTATATCAGGATCAGCAGTTAATAATTTTGGACGCCTACGGAAAAGAAGAGATCCGGGAGAAAAAACAGGAAGTCCGGGAGCGTTTTCAGATCTGGAGTCAGAAAAAGAAGGAACTGACTTCCTATCAGCTGGATGAGGAAACCAGAAAACGGGAGATTTCTTTCCTGGAATTTGAACTTCAGGAGATAGAGGAAGCCGGGCTTCGTCCGGGCGAGGACGAAGAACTGGAAAAACAGTATAAAAAAATGTCATCGGGCAGAAATATTCTGGAAGCCATGGCAGCCGTCAAAGGGTATACGGGAAATGATAACGGTGCACAGGATCTGGTGGGCCGGGCGGTACAGGAGACAAACCGGATGCTGGGAGTGGATGAATCTCTGCAACAGATTGCCAGTCTGTTACAGGATGTGGAAAGTCTGCTGTCAGATGTGAACCGGGAAGTCAGTGATTATGTGGAAAGCATGACATTTTCTGAAGAAGAATTCTATGAGACGGAGCAGAGACTGAATCTGCTTAACCGCATGAAGGCAAAATACGGTTCTACGGTAGAAGAGATTCTGGCATGTCAGGAAGAAAAACAAAAAGATCTGGACCGACTGTATCATTTTGAGCAGTATAAAGAAAAACTGGAAAAAGAGATGCAGAAGGCGGAGACAGAACTGGCATCTGTCTGCGAAGAACTGTCCGAACTGCGTAAAGTTTATGGGAAACAGCTGGAAGGCCGGATTATTCAGGGCTTGCAGGATCTGAATTTTCTGGATGTGAAATTTGAGATTGATTTTGAAACAACAGAGCATTACACGGCAAACGGAAATGACAAAATCTGTTTTACTATTTCCACGAATCCCGGAGAACCACTGCGACCACTGGCGAAAGTGGTATCCGGTGGTGAACTTTCCCGTATTATGCTGGCAATCAAGACGATTCTTGCGGATAAGGATGAGACGGAGACATTGATCTTCGATGAGATCGATACCGGTATCAGCGGAAGAACGGCGCAGAAAGTGTCGGAGAAGATGGCAGTGATCGGAAGAAATCATCAGGTGATCTGTATTACCCATCTTCCGCAGATCGCAGCGATGGCAGATGAGCATTTTGAGATTGCGAAAAAGACAGACCATCAGATAACAAGAACACAGATCCGTCTGTTGAATGAGGAAGATTCAGCGTTAGAGATCGCAAGGATTCTTGGTGGTGCGCAGATTACGGAACACACGATGGAAAGTGCAAAAGAGATGAAAGAACTGGCACGAAAGAAAAAGGAAGAGATATAAGAAAAAGAAGAAACAAAAGAAACAAAAGGCAGGTGGAATACCATGGAGGGATCCTTAAAAGAAACACCATATGAAAAGCGGATCCAGCGACTGATGACAGGTGAAGACGGGGATCAATATGGGTTTTATATTAATATTACCGACAATATTGTCCGGGAAGTGAAAAACCCGGAAAAAGCCTGCTGGGAGGATGAGACAGGACGTCCGGGCGGCGTGACGCACTGGCTGCAAAAACAGATTTATCCCTATATTCTGGATAATGAGGAAGAGAAGAAATTTCGCAGAACATTTTTGAAAGAGGAACTATTGCGTATTTTCCAGACGGGGCAGAGGCACATACAACTTGGATATCGTTTTCGAAAAGGAAAATACATTACCTGTTATACCGTTAATATAGAGATGTTCGAACATCCGGTGGATCACACTGTTGAATGTTGCGCAATCTGGCGAAATGATACGATTCCTTATATTAATCGTGTAATGACTCATATGTTGCTCAGGGATAAATACCGGATGATCGCTGTATTGGATATTCAGGAAAATACAGTATTTGTCCGAAAACATACGTTTGAGAACACGGAAATCCCATGTGACAGTCCGCTGGAGTATGAAGGATTCATCCGTGAACTCAGTGAAAAATGTATACAGGAAAAGAGCAGAGAATGGTTTCGAACCTCTGCCAGTCTGAATACTATGGAAGAAAATCTGCAGGTGGCAGGGATATATTCTTTTACAGTGTACAATGCTGACCGCGGGGTGGAACGATATACCTACCAGTGGCTGGATAAAGAATATCGGGAAGTGCTGATCGCAGTGGAAGACCGGACAGTGGAAATGGAAAAAGATCCGCTTACCGATTATCTGAACCGTGACGGATTTGTCAGAAAGACAGAAAATATTTTAAAAAAGAATGCAGACCGGTATCAATTTGCGATTATTTATTTTAATATCCGCAAGTTTTCCGGTCTGAATGATGTCTATGGATACGAAAACGGTGATAGAATCATCCGCTCTTATATGGACCGGATCCAGAACAGTACGCTCCGTCCACTGGCACTGGGGCGTGTGGCTGCAGATCGTTTTCAGGCACTTGTCGATGCAAAAAATCTGGAACCTGCGGCACTGGGAAAACTTCTGCAGTATCAGGTGAAAATCGGGGAAGAACAGGTGGAAATATACGGACGCTGTGGTATTTACTATATTCCCAAGCAATGCAAGCTGGATGTTTCGCAGATGTGCGATCTGGCAAAAATGGCCAAAAATAAAATTTCCAATCAATATGTGCAGCCATATGCGATCTATCAGGAAGATATGAAGACAGAATACGAACAGAAGAACCTGGCACTTCTGAATCTGGAAAAGGCATTGGAACAGGAAGAGTTTGTGGTATGTTATCAACCGGTAGTGGAGGGGAAAACAGGACAGATTGTATCGGCAGAAGCACTGGTTCGTTGGAACAGTTCAGGCGAAGAGCCGATGATCCCGTCCGTTTTTGTGCCGGAACTGGAAGAAAGTGGTTATATTACAAAACTGGATACCTATATAGATCAGACGGTCCGCAGGTTTCAGGAAGAACGCTATCACAAAGGGAAACGAATGATTCCGGTAGCGGTCAATCTTTCCCGTATGGATCTGATGAACAGCCGGTTGATGGAGCGGATCTGTACAGAGCTTCAGGAAACAAAAGTACCAAAACAATATTTCCGTTATGAAATTATAGAATCCGCATACACAATTATCAGCAAAGAGGGAGAAGAATTTCTGAAACGTCTGAGAAAAGAGGGCGTTCAGATTTTTCTGGATGATTTTGGAACCGGAATTTCTACATTTGAGACTGTACGGGATTACACCTTCGATGCATTGAAAATGGATATGGGGTTTGTTAAAAAAATCGGAAAGGATCCAAAGAGAGATGCAATTGTAATATCAATTATCGATATGGCACATCGAATGGGAATGAAGGTTGTAGCAGAGGGAATTGAAAATAAACAGCAAAGTGAGTTCTTATGTAACCACGGCTGTGATTATCTGCAGGGATACTATTATTATAAACCAATGTCTGCGGAAGAATTCTCAAAGCTGCTGGATAAATAATGAAAAACAACAAAAAACTGCAAGTGTGAAATAAATGGTTTGTCACATACTAACGGAGAAGACAAAACGAAAGGATGTGGCGGAAACTTGCAGGAAAAACAGAAAAAATATCGAAAATTTTTGTGGTACGCTCTGGTGGGGACGCTGCTGAGCCTGTTTATATTAATATATGGAACTATGAAGGATCACATACCGGATGAAATATTTGTCTACGCAGACGAAGAGACGGACTGGGAAACATTTTTTCAGGAACCACTGATTTCTTACGATGAAACGGTGGAAGTTTCACAAAATGGAAGTTATCAGATTCGCTGCAAATGGCTGGGAGTGCTGCCGCTGAAAACCATTAAGGTTCATACGGTGGAAAAGCAGGAAGTGCTGGTCAGTGGATCGCCTGTGGGGATCTATATGGAGACGAAAGGTGTTCTTGTGATTGACAGTGGTGAGATCACGGATCGGGAAGGAATCCGCAGGACACCGGCAGAACATATTATCCAGTCGGGAGATTATATCTGTGAGATCGATGGGAAAGTACTTACAGGGAAAAGGCAGCTGATGCAGCTGGTAAGAGAGAATCAGGGAGAACCGATGGAACTGCAGGTGATCCGCCACCAGGAGACGATAAAGCTGGAGATGACACCGGTGGAGACTGAAGACGGTTCCTATAAACTTGGTATCTGGGTAAGGGATAATATTCAGGGGATCGGAACACTTACGTATGTGGAGCCGAACGGAACATTTGGAGCACTTGGTCATGGAATCAGTGACGCAGACACGGGAGAAAGACTGGAAATTTCTGACGGTGATCTTTACCGTGCAGATATTCTTTCTATCCGTAAAGGTACAGCCGGTACACCGGGGGAACTTCGGGGCGTGATCAATTACAGAGAAGAAAACCGGATCGGAACGATATGTGGGAATTCTCAGTATGGTATCCGTGGGCAGATGGAACCCGGAAAATATACAGAATCCATGAAAAAGATACCGACAGGACTCAAACAGGAGATTCAGACAGGAAAAGCGGAGATCCGCTGTGATATCGGTGATGGAATCCGGGAATATCAGTGTGAGATTCTTGAGATCGACAGCAATGCAAGAGATACCAATAAATGTTTTGTCCTGCGAATCACGGATGATGATCTTCTCTCCCGAACCGGTGGAATTGTCCAGGGAATGAGTGGTTCCCCTGTGCTGCAGAACGGGAAACTGATCGGAGCGATCACCCATGTGTTTGTCAATGATCCGACAAAAGGATATGGAATTTTTATTGAGAATATGATGGAATAGCGGAAAACACAGAGAATACAGAAATTAAGAATACAGAAATATATTAGTTCATGATATAATGAGCGCAAGAGAGCCAGAACAAACGAAGTTTGTTCATCGGGAGCGTTTTAAAAGTAAAAGAAATCAGGCAGGGGAAACAGGGAAATGGGACAGAAATTATATTTGGAATGTTATTCGGGAATCAGCGGAGATATGACAGTTGCGGCACTGTCCGGTCTTATGAAAGACCGGACACCGCTGTTTTGTGTGTTGGATCATATGCCGGTGGAAGGATTTTCTTATGAATTAAAGCAGGTGAAAAAGTCCGGGATCGATGCCTGGGATTTCCTGGTAAAACTGGATGCGGAGCATGAAAATCACGATCATGATATGGAGTATCTTCACGGACACAGCCATACGCATGACCATGACCATCATCACGGACATGAGCATCACCAGGATCACGCAGAAACAGCAGAACATCATCATGATCCGGTGCAGGCGGAAGCGATGCATGCGCAGGAAGAAACTGGACATGAGGAGCATCACCATCATCATCACGAACATCGCGGACTGGGAGATATTTTCCCGATCATTGACCGGTGTGATATGACGGATACGGCGAAAGAACTGGCAAAAGATATTTTCCGGATTCTGGCGAAAGCGGAGGCGAAGGCACACAATGTACCAGAAGATCAGGTGCATTTTCATGAGGTGGGAGCCGTGGATTCTATCGTGGATATTGTTGCAGCTGCGGTCTGTATGGACAGTTTGCAGGTGGATGGCGTGATCGTTCCGTTTCTTTGCGAGGGAAAGGGAACCGTGCGTTGCCAGCATGGCATCCTTCCGGTTCCGGTTCCGGCAGTTACCAATATTATCCAGGACAGCGGTCTGAAACTCAGGATGACACAGGTGGAAGGAGAACTGGTAACTCCGACCGGAGCAGCTTTTGCGGCAGCAGTCCGCACAGAAGAAACACTTCCGGAGACATTCCGCATCCTCAATGTGGGAATCGGCGCCGGAAAACGCAAATACGAGTGTCCGGGTATCCTTCGCGCGATGCTGATCGAGACGGAAGAGAAACAGGAAGATAAGATCTGTAAACTGGAAGCCAACATCGACGACAGTACCGGTGAACAGCTTGGCTATGTTCTCGGTGCACTGATGGAAGCCGGTGCAAGAGATGTGCATTACACCCCTGTATACATGAAGAAAAACCGCCCTGGGTGGCAGCTGAATGTGATCTGCATGGAAGAAGACAGAGAAAAACTGGAAAATATCATCTTCCGGGAAACAACGACCATTGGAATCCGCAGACAGAAGATGGACCGGACGGTGCTTCGGAGAAGTAAAAAGACAGTGCAGACACCTTACGGGGAGGCGGAAGTGAAGATCTGTGAGAAAGATGGTATGAAAAAAGTTTATCCTGAGTATGAATCGGTGGTTCGGCTCTGCAAGGAGAGTGGTGCGGCGTTTCAGGATGTGTTTGAAAGCGTGAAGCTGGCGATAGAAAAATAAAAAACAGAGACATTTTGGATAGATGAGTTTCTGAAAATTTTACTATAGAGTGCCGAAACCCAGCAAGAGGAAGGCGGAGCCACCCTGGCTCCGCCTTCCTCTTGCGTCCGTACAGGTACAAAAAAACTAAAAAAGAAGCCAACCTTAAAAAATAAAAGGTCGACTTCTAAATTTCGATTTCTCAACACTTACGACAGTGCACCCACGTGCTTCTTAATAGCCTCAAAACTCTCCTTACTGATCACGTGTTCCATCTTACAGGCGTCTTCTGTTGCAATCTCTTCCGGTACCCCCAGATGCATCAGCCAGGAAGAGAGCAGCTCGTGCCGCTCATAAATCATGTCTGCAATCTCTTTCCCGGATTCGGTAAGATATATGAATCCGGCATCAGTGACTGTGATATGCTGATGTTCTCTCAGGTGTTTCATTGCCACACTTACACTGGATTTTTTATAACCTAATTCAGTGGCGATATCTACGGAACGAACAACAGGAAGTTTTTTACTCAGTATCAGAATCGTCTCCAGATAATTTTCTGCTGATTCATTTTTTGCCATATTACAAACCCCCTTCATGAACAATTCCACTAAAAATGACTAAAAGAAAAGCAGCTGTCCAGAAGATCGTATCTGTGATACAAAACACTGAACAGTTACCATCAAGTATAGATTAGTATAGCATAACTATTACAAAAATTCAACTGACAAACATGTTTTTTCCATGGGCAAAAGTGTGAATAATGTTACTGTGAAAATACTTATTGAAAAAAATTTCCAACAAGTACTTGACATCTAATGGATATTAGCATATACTAACGCCAGTAAGGAACAACATTAATATGTTAGCAATAAAGAAAAGAGGTTGATATGATGCCGTTATCTATGGTAAAACCAGGAGAAACTAACACAATCAAAAAGGTTGGCGGAAAAGAAGAAACAAGAAAATTCCTTGAGAATCTTGGATTTGTAACTGGAGGAGAGGTTACGGTCGTATCTGAAATCGAGGGAAACCTGATCGTGAATGTGAAAGATTCACGTGTGGCCATCGGAAAAGATATGGCAAACCGTATCATGGTGTAAGCAGGCGGATTATCAAGGAAAGAGGGAGAATGTTATGAAAACTCTGAAAGAGATTGCTGTTGGACAGACAGTCACAGTAAAGAGATTGCATGGTGAAGGCCCCGTAAAAAGAAGAATCATGGACATGGGTATCACCAAAGGCGTAAGTGTATATGTGCGCAAAGTTGCACCGTTAGGTGATCCGGTGGAAGTAACCGTAAGAGGGTATGAATTATCTCTTCGTAAAGCCGATGCCGAAATGATTGAGGTTGAATAATTTTTTTGCCTGTGCGTTAGCGAAAGCTAATAAAAGATAGCGCAGACCAAAAATTAGTAGGAATGTATAACAACATTTCAACAAATAAGAAAAAGGAGCAAAAAAATGTCAGTGAAAATTGCATTAGCAGGTAATCCTAACTGCGGTAAGACAACATTGTTTAATGCGCTGACCGGTTCCAATCAGTTTGTAGGTAACTGGCCGGGCGTAACGGTGGAGAAAAAAGAAGGTAAGTTAAAAGGTCATAAAGATGTGACTATCATGGACTTACCGGGTATCTATTCCCTGTCTCCATACACTCTGGAAGAAGTCGTAGCCAGAAACTATCTGATCAATGAAAGACCGGATGCGATCATCAACATCGTAGATGGTACCAACATCGAACGTAACCTGTATCTGTCCACACAGATCATGGAACTGGGTATTCCGGTTGTTATGGCTGTCAACATGATGGACCTGGTAGAAAAAGCGGGTGACAAGATACATACTGACAAACTGAGCAAACTGTTAGGATGCGAGGTTGTGGAAATATCCGCACTGAAAGGTACCGGAATCCAGAAAGCAGCTGAGAAAGCAATAAGTCTTGCAGAGAGAAAGAACGAAGTTACACCGGTACATGAGTTCGACAGTAAAGTGGAAGATGCGATCACAGCTGTAGGAACCATGCTTGGCATGGATATCCCGGAAGCCCAGAAGAGATTCTTTGCGATCAAACTTCTGGAGAAGGACGACAAGATCAAAGAACAGATGAAATCTGTTCCGGATGTATCCGCTGAGATCAAAACTCTGGAAGATGCATTCGATGATGATACCGAAAGTATTATCACAAATGAAAGATATGTATATATCTCCTCTATTATCGGAAAATGCGTAACAAAAGGTCAGAAGGGCGGAATGACCGTATCCGATAAGATCGACCGTATCGTAACTAACCGTTGGCTGGCACTGCCAATCTTCGCAGTAGTTATGTTTATTGTTTACTATGTATCTATTACAACAGTAGGTGGATTCCTGACAGACTGGACCAACGATGTTCTGTTCGGTGATATCATTCCTCCGGCAATTGAGAAAGCGCTGGTAGCTGTTAACTGTGCTGACTGGTTACAGGGACTGATCCTTGATGGTATCGTAGCCGGTGTTGGTGCTGTACTTGGTTTCGTACCGCAGATGCTGGTACTGTTTATCTTCCTGGCATTCTTGGAAGGCTGTGGATACATGGCCCGTGTAGCATTCATCATGGACCGTATCTTCCGTAAATTTGGTCTTTCCGGAAAATCTTTCATCCCGATGCTGATCGGTTCCGGTTGTGGTGTTCCTGGTATCATGGCATCCCGTACCATCGAGAGCGACAGAGACCGTAAGATGACAATCATGACAACAACCTTTGTTCCTTGTGGAGCAAAACTGCCGATCATCGCCCTGATCGCAGGTGCATTCTTTAATAACGCAGGATGGGTAGCATGGAGTGCTTACTTCGTAGGTGTTGCAGCGATCATCTGCTCCGGTATTATCTTAAAGAAAACAAAAATGTTCTCCGGAGAACCTGCTCCGTTCGTTATGGAGCTGCCGGCTTACCATATGCCAACCGTTGGCAATGTACTGAGAAGTATGTGGGAACGTGGCTGGTCATTTATTAAAAAAGCTGGTACAATTATTCTGTTATCTACCATCATTCTGTGGTTCCTGATGAGCTTCGGCTGGGTAGACGGAAAATTCGGTATGCTGGATGCAGAACAGTTGAATGACAGTATTCTGGCATCCATCGGTAACGTGATCGCTCCGATCTTTGCTCCTCTGGGCTGGACAAAAGCCGGTGAAGGATGGAAGATGGCAGTCGCTGCAATCACCGGTCTGATCGCAAAAGAAAACGTAGTAGCTACCTTCGGTATGCTGTTCGGTTTTGCAGAAGTTGCAGAAGATGGTTCTGAGATCTGGGGTAATCTGGCACAGGTTATGACTCCGATCGCAGCCTACGGATTCCTGGTATTCAACCTGTTATGTGCACCATGCTTCGCAGCAATGGGAGCTATCAAACGTGAGATGAATAATGCAAAATGGTTCTGGTTCGCTATCGGATATCAGTGTGGTCTTGCTTATATCGTATCCCTGTGTATCTATCAGTTTGGTACCCTGTTTACCGGTGGTGGATTCGGACTGTGGACAGTAGTTGCGGTTGTACTGCTGATTGCATTCCTGTACATGCTGTTCAGACCTTATAAAGAAAGTAAATCATTGAAAGTTGCGTAAGAAAAGTCTGATCTGACTTTAAGAAAGGAGACCTTTGCATGGGAACAGTAGTTGTTGGCGCGGTTCTGGTTGGTGTGGTAGCACTCATCGTCCGCAGCATGGTAAAAGATAAAAAGAACGGCAAATCACTGCAGTGCGGTGGTGACTGTGCACATTGCGGAGGACATTGCAGCCATTAAAGGTACTATTTGGAGGTGTTGACATTAATTGCAGAAAGAGCCAAAGAGTATCATAATTTCAAAATTAAGAGAGCGTGGCTGCCGGATCACCCGGCAGCGGCGCATCATCCTTGATATTATTCTGGATGAGGACTGCTCTTGTTGCAAGGAGATTTATTACAAAGCCTGCAAACAAGATTCCAGTATCGGAGCCGCAACCGTGTACCGCATGGTGAATACATTAGAAGAAATCGGAGTGATCAACCGGAAAAACATGTATAAATATACCGGCAGTGATATTGACGAAGAATTAGAATGTGTTCCCTGTTGCAGAATGGAACTGGATGACGGCACGGTGCTTCAGCTTTCTGACAGAAAGTTCCGTCAGGTACTGACCTGTGGACTGGAAAGCTGCGGTTATATGACTGGAAAAAGAATTGTAAAATACACGAACAATCCCGGACAGGCCTCCTAGCCCCGGGATTGTTTTGCTGTATTGAATAGCAGCAATTAATCAGGAAAAACGACATTAATTGAGAAAAATTATCATTAAAGAAGAAATAACTTGAAGATTATTTCTAAGGCGATATAATAGTTGATAAACAAAATTTTCATACACAAAGGAGAGAATATTATGGCAAACATTTTAAAAAATTTTGACGCAAAAAAAACAGGTATTTTCGCAGGTGGTGTACTGTTTGGCACTGCAGGAATCAAGATTCTTGCCAGCGATGATGCAAAAAAATTCTATGCAAACTGTACAGCAGCAGTGCTGCGTGCAAAATCCTGTGTAATGAAAGTGGTAACATCTGTTCAGGAAAATGCAGAAGATATTTATGCGGAAGCACAGCAGATCAACGAAGAACGTGAAGCAAAAAAAGCTGTTGTAGAAGATGAAGATACAGAAGAGACTGCAGAGACAGAAGAGACTGCAGAGACAGCAGAAGATTTTACAGAAGAATAAAACGCAAAACTCACACAAGGACAGTGTTATTCAATGAAATTTATAATCAAACATGAAATCAGGGGACGTATGCGTGTTCATCTTCTTCAGAATCGTATGACATTTGAGCAGGCAGATACGTTACTTTATTATCTGAGCAGCCAGAAATTGGTGACAGGAGTGAAAGTCCGTGAGAAAACACAGGATGCCACAATTAATTTTGTGGGAGACCGGGAAGAAGTAATCCGGGCACTGAAAGCCTTCCATTATGAGACAGCCAAAGTACCGGAGATTTATCTGAAAAATTCCGGCCGGGAACTGCAGAATGAGTACTGGGAAAAACTAGTCAATAAAGTGGTCATGCGTATGGGAAGCAAAATGTTTCTTCCGGTATCTGTCCGTTCCGTGATCACCGCAGTCAAATCGGTGAAATATCTGTGGCATGGAGTACGGACGATTGCTAAAGGGAAACTGGAAGTCCCGGTTCTGGATGCAACTGCGATTGGTGTATCCATTTTCCGCGGAGACTTTGAGACCGCAGGATCCACCATGTTTCTTCTGGGAATCGGAGAGATTCTGGAAGAGTGGACCCATAAAAAATCTGTGGATGATCTGGCAAGAAGCATGTCATTGCACGTATCCAGAGTATGGTTGATGAAAGACGGACAGGAGATTCTGGTTCCGTCAGATCAGATCCGGACAGGAGATGAGATCGTTGTTCATATGGGCAATGTGATTCCTTTTGACGGTGTGGTAACAGCCGGAGATGCTATGGTCAACCAGGCATCACTTACCGGAGAATCGGTTCCAGTTCAGAAGAATGCACAGAAATATGCATATGCCGGAACCGTGGTCGAAGAGGGCGAACTGACCATCTGTGTCAAGGAAGTCAACGGTGGAAGTAAGTTTGAGAAGATCGTTACCATGATCGAAGAGTCCGAAAAACTCAAGTCCAACGTGGAAGGAAAAGCTGAACATCTGGCAGACCGTCTGGTTCCGTATACACTGGCGGGTACCGGCCTGACCTATCTGCTCACACGAAATATGACAAAGACACTGGCGGTACTGATGGTAGATTTTTCCTGTGCGCTGAAACTGGCGATGCCGATCAGCGTACTTTCGGCGATTCGGGAAGCAAGTCTGTATGATATCACGGTAAAAGGTGGTAAATTCCTGGAAGCGATCGCACAGGCCGATACCATCGTATTTGATAAGACCGGTACACTGACGAAAGCAGAACCAACAGTTGCTAAAATAGAGACCTTCTGTGAGCGCTCCGAAGAAGAACTGCTTCGTATCGCAGCCTGCCTGGAAGAACATTTTCCACATTCTATGGCGAAGGCTGTGGTTGATGCCGCCAAAAAGCGGAATATTTTCCACGAAGAGATGCATTCTAAAGTAGAATACATTGTTGCACATGGGATATCCACAATGATAGATGAACATAAAGTAATCATCGGAAGTGCTCATTTTGTCTTCGAAGATGAACATTGTGTGATTCCGGACGGCATGGAAGAAAAATTCGCAGTACTTCCGGAAGAGTATTCCCATCTGTATCTGGCTATTGACGGAAAACTGGCTGCGGTGATCTGTATCCATGATCCGATCCGTCAGGAAGCGTTCCCGGTGATCAATTCTCTGAAACGGGCGGGAATCAGCAAAGTAGTTATGATGACCGGAGACAGCGAACGTACCGCAAGAGCTGTAGCAGCACAGATTGGTGTAGATGAATATTATTCGGAAGTATTGCCGGAAGATAAAGCGGGATTTGTGGAACGTGAAAAAGCAGCAGGACGAAAAGTGATCATGATCGGTGACGGTATCAACGATTCACCGGCTCTGTCAGCTGCAGATGTGGGAATCGCTATCAGTGACGGTGCGGAGATTGCCCGTGAAATAGCAGATGTAACAATCGGTGCGGATAATCTTTACGAAATTGTTACATTAAAAGCAATCAGTAACGGGCTGATGAAACGGATCCACAAGAACTATCGTTCGATTATTTTGATTAATGCCGGACTGATCGCTCTTGGTGTGACCGGTATCATACAGCCAACCACTTCCGCATTGCTGCATAATACTTCTACGCTGGTTATAGGACTGAAGAGCATGCAGAACCTGATCGATTAAGCAAAAAAGGCCGTGAATAAGGGATAATCAATAAAAAGAGAACCGGGGAAAAGATCCGGTTCTCTTTTTTTGATGAAAATTCTGTGCATCGCGAAGCGAGTTACTGGGAATGGAGTGAACAATAGCCATTCTGTGAATATTCTGCGAATTATGAGACATACTTCTTGCATTTGCTCCTGGAAAGTGGTAGTATATAAAAAGTAACGAAATTGTTACAAAGTCATTAAAAAACAAAGCAACAAAGGTAATAAAAAGAGAGGTTTTACATGAAAAAAAGAGTAGTATGTGCGTTTTTGGGACTTGTAATGATGGTTTCTCAGTCTTTTACGGTTTTTGCTGATACAGAATCAGATATCAGACAGCAGAAAGCCCAGGCAGAGAGCCAGTTAAGTCAGACAAATGATACCATTGCTTCTTTGTCTGAACAGCAGCAGCAGATCCAGTCAGAAATCAATGCTATGGATGCAGATATGGTAGATCTGATGATTCAGATTGATGCTACCAAAACAGACATTGCAAGTACAGAAGATGGAATTGCACAAAAAGAAGCAGATATTACGGAAAAAGAGGGAGAGATTGAGACAACTGCCGGTCAGCTGCAGGATGCAGAGGCAGATCGCGACAAGCAGTATGCGGATATGAAAAAACGTATCCAGTATATATATGAGAATGGTGGAAATGAAGCATGGCTGAATATGTTAAGCGGTGCGGACAGTATCACGTCTCTTCTGAATAAAGTGGAATATGCACAGAACATGCACGATTATGACAGAAAACAGCTGGAAGCTTTTAAAGAAGTGGTACAGCAGGTGTCTGATCTGAAGGCAGATCTGGAGAATCAGAAAGCGGATCTGGAGACACAAAAGAGTGACCTGGAGACACAGAAAGCATCCCTGGAAAGCCAGCAGGCAGATCTGCAGAGCCAGCAGGCAGACTTACAGGCACAGATGGATGAAAAGAAAGCAACCAGCAGTGATTACGAAGCCCAGATTGCAACAGCCCAGCAGCAGGCAAATGAGATCAGTAATTTGATCAGCCAGCAACAGGCGCAGCTGGATCAGATTGCAGAAGAAAAACGACAGGCTGAAGAAGAGGCGGCAAGACAGGCGGCGGCTGAGGAAGCAGCCCGTCAGCAGGCAGCGGCAGAAGAAGCAGCAAGACAGCAGGCAGCAGCCGAAGAAGCCAGCCGTCAGCAGGCAGCAGCGGCTAGCTCGACAAGTACTTCTTCCGGCAACAGTTCGGCTTCACAGAGCAGTGGCAACAGCAGAAACAACAGTACAACAAACAACAGTAATGCAGCAACAGGCAGCAGTACTGCAAGTTCCGGCAGTACAAGCACCAATAACAGTACTGCAAGTTCAGGCAGCAGTTCAGACAAAAACAGTTCGACAGGCAGTTCCGGTTCCGTAAACAGCAGTGGAGCATCCGGCAGTTCTATCGTAGCATATGCAGATCAGTTTGTCGGTAATCCATACGTATGGGGTGGTAATTCCCTGACCAATGGTATTGATTGCTCTCATTTTGTATATCAGGTGCTGAAAAACACCGGTGCTTACAGTGGTGGTTATACCACATCAGCAGGATGGAGAAGCCTTGGTACAGCAGTTTCAAGTTTATCTGAAGCAAGAGCAGGTGATGTGATCTGTTATTCCGGACATGTGGCTATCTACGACGGAAATGGCGGAATCGTGGAAGCGAAAGGAACAAAATGGGGTATCACCCATGACAGAAGTGCAAATTGCAAGACAATCCTTGCGATTCGCCGCTTCACCTGACAAAAACATAGTTTTTGAGTTGCTATTATAATAGGTAGAAACACAGCAAATGTATCAGCAAAACGGTTCATGTAATCAAGGGTTGATATACATTACAGCAAAAAGAAGAAAAGTGATCAGAATACAAGGTTCGGGTTGCTTTTCTTTTTTTACGTATTTTACTTGCATTTTCAAAATAACGTGATAGAATAGAAGATGAAAAATCAGCACTCGTAAAGAATGAGTGCTAACAAAAGAAGAACAAGGAGGAAACATAATGATTACATTGCCGATTTCTGACCTGTTGTTACTGCCAGGTGTGACATTTTTCTTTAAAAAAGATGTGTTTCCCAGTGGAGAGATAACAGCAGAATCTGTTGGAGAAGATATATTATTTATAATGGAAAAAGAAGAAAAGGAGCAGATGACACCGGATAATTTTTATCCCATTGGTGTGATTGGCACCATCGACAGCGTAGATGAAGAAGGAAATGTACGTGTCAAAGTGAGAGAACGGGTACAGATTTCTGATACTGAGATGGGAAAAGATGGTGTGATTACTGCAGATGCTTCGATTCTTCCGGATGTAGATGATTTTCCGAAAGAAGAAGAGAAAGCATTGTTTGAAAAGATGAAACAGGATATCCTTCGTTTCGTCAAAGGATTCCCATGGGGAGTCTGGGCCCGTGGGGTGATTTTGCACTGGAAGAATGTAGAAGAAATAGGATGTGCACTTTCTTCTTATTTTAATATCACATGGGAAGAGAAATATGGTATCATAGAGACAGATTCCAGAAGAGAACGATGCAAAAAAATTGAGGAAGCTGTTTATGAATTTATGGAGATATTCCATGTAGGCGAAGAAGCTGAAGAAGCACAGAAAGAGATTCATGAACAGGCATACCGGGAATCTGCGATTAAAAAACAGATCGAACTGCTGCAACAGCAGCTGGATGAGATGCATCCGGAGAATATATCGGATGTACGTAAATTTGAAACAAAGATTGCACAGTCCGGCATGAATGAAGAAGCCAGGAAAGAGGCTGAGAAAGTTTTGAACCGGATGAAACAGGAAGGAAAAGACAGTCATGAATATGGTATGCTGTATGACTACCTGGATTTTGTAACTTCACTTTCCTGGAAAACAAAAGAACAGTCGGAGATCAATCTGCAGGAAGCAGAGGAGATTCTGGATGAAGATCATTACGGTCTGAAGAAAGTGAAAGAACGTATCATTCAACAGCTTGCTGTGATGGCACTGAATAAAAAACAGTCCGGCTCTATTTTGCTGTTTGTGGGTGCTCCGGGTACCGGTAAAACCAGTATCGGTCAGAGCATCGCAAGGGCACTGCACCGGGAATATGTAAGAATCAGCCTTGGAGGCATCCGGGATGAGGCAGAGATCCGTGGTCACAGAAGAACGTACGTAGGTGCAATGCCTGGCCGGATTATGGAAGGTATGAAACGAAGTAAGGCTCAGAATCCTGTTATGGTGCTGGACGAAGTGGATAAACTGGCAAAAGATTACGGCGGAGATCCGGCAAGTGCCCTTCTGGAAGTGCTGGATCCGGAACACAGTGGTATCAACCTGTTTGATGATGACTGGAAGATCTACAGCCGTAACAGTGGTATGACCGGACATAAGATCGCAGCCGGTGCCATCGTAGAGAATTCCATGATTACAGATGGATGCCGTATTCAGGGTACCGTAAAGCACTCTGTTTTATATTCTGGCGTAAAAGTAGAGGACGGTGCCGTTGTGGAAGACGCCGTTGTAATGGGCGGATGCGTGATTAAGTCTGGCGCAGTAGTCCGTCATTGTATCATTGCAGAAAAGGCAGTGATCGGTGAGAATGCAGTCGTAGGCGCAGCACCGGAAGGTGCAGAAAAAGGCGTGGCTACGATCGGTCCTGGTGTTTATATTGGTGACGGTGCCAAGGTAGGACCGAATGCAATGGTAAGAGAAAATGTAGAAGGTGGTGAAGAAGTATGTTAGCATCCAGCACAAGTGCACTTGGTATTATTTTTCCAAACAGTTATGACGCTCTGGTTCCGGAATTATCCAATGTACGTCTGATGGCTTCCATCCCTTTTGCAAGCCGTTATCGTATGATTGACTTTATTCTTTCCAGTATGGTCAACTGTGGAATCAGCAATGTAACTGTATTAGTTCGTAATAATTATTTTTCCCTGATGGATCATCTCGGATCCGGACGTGAGTGGGATCTGACCAGAAAGAATGGCGGTCTTCATATCATTCCTCCATTTGCCGAGAAGCAGAACAAGCTGTTTAACGGTCATGTGGAAGCGCTGGCTAACGTGCTGGAATTCCTGAGACATCAGAATGAAAAATATGTATTCCTGTCAGATGCCAATATCGCAGTGAACTTCGACTTCAATGCCATGCTGCAGGCGCACATTGCCAACAATGCAGATGTGACAGCAGCTTATATTGCGGAAGAACTTCCGGCAAGTGCATTAAAACATACCGCCAATGACAGAGGCTTATATTATACCTTTGCTCTGACTGGAACCAGAATCAGCAAGATCTACATCAACCCACGCGATACAGGGGTACAGAACTTCTCCATGAATATTTACTGTATCGAACGCAAGAAACTGATCGATCTGATCAAAGACGTACCGTATGAGAAGCGAACAGGTAGATTCGTCTCGGTTATCACTATGGTGTTCCCTGATGGAGAAAGCCTGGTGGCCAGAGGGGAAGTAGAAGGACACCTCGTGCTGGAGAAGAAGGGAAACCATGGTTTTGGATACGATCCGCTGTTCGTTCCGTTGGGCTACGAGAATACGTTTGGCGAGCTGGACTCGGAGCTGAAAAACAGGATCAGCCACAGAGCCCGTGCTTTGCAGAAGCTGCGTGAGGAACTGCAGAATCGAGAGGAGAACCGTTAAGTGGCGAGATTTGGAGTCAGACTTCGTAACATGTTCATACTGGGATTCAAGCAGCTGCAGGATCCATACTATCAGGGATTTGCGGCGCAGATCGCATTTTATCTGCTGCTTTCCATCGTGCCGATCATCCTGCTGGTCACACAGATCCTGGGTGTGTTTGATATTTCTATCGCATCAGCATTGAGCCTGTTTGAATCTTATACAGGGCATAAGATCCCGACGATCATGGAAAAATTGTTTGAGTTTTCGTCGGCCGGATACGGGAATATCATTTTTCTGGTGATCGCTCTGTGGGCAGGATCACGGGCATCCTTTTCTATTATGCGGATCACCAATTATACGATGACTGGTGGACAGAGCACAGGAAGAAATTACTTTGTAGAGAGGATCCGTTCGATTCGTACCATGATCGTGACTATTATTACGGTCGTGTTTGCCATCGTGATCCTTGTTTATGGTGAATTGATTTTAGAAATGGTTCTTGGCCTGTTAAAGATAGATGCTGCGAAGTATGAGGACAGTATCTGGATGTGGCTGCGGTGGCTCATCGGATTCGCATTGTATTTTCTGATG
>OLNF01000414.1_pt1 | contig 37293 bp, 29 predicted proteins | sample 1673061 | NCBI WGS metagenome assembly OLNF01 (sample SAMEA3136751, study PRJEB25190) | human gut metagenome
GAAGAATGGGACAGAAGAAAGCACCTTTTTATAGAATCGTAGTTGCAGATTCCCGTTGCAAACGTGATGGAAGATGTATCGAAGAAATCGGAACATACGATCCAAACCTTGAGCCAAGCGCTGTAACAGTTGATGAAGAAGCAGCTAAGAAATGGCTTGCAGCAGGAGCTCAGCCTACAGATGTTGTAGCAAAAATCCTCAAAGATGCCGGAATCGAAAAATAATTCAGATCTACCATATAAGGTATTTCTGCAGCGTCCACAGGGGACGGGTCAGGGAGGTATGTAATGAAAGAATTAGTAGAAGTAATTGCAAAATCTCTTGTTGAAAATCCGGATGAAGTAGTTGTTACTGAAACAGAAAAGGAAGACGCAATTATCGTTGAACTGAAAGTCGGACCTGCTGATATGGGTAAGGTTATCGGACGTCAGGGAAGAATTGCGAAAGCAATCCGTACTGTAGTCAAGGCGGCTTCTTCAAAAAGCAGCAAAAAAGTGATTGTAGATATTCTGCAATGAAAATAAGGGTCAGGAGCTGTGGAACATCCCATGGCTCCTGATTTGGGTTTATAGGAGTCAGCAGATGGAAAATTTATTAAAAGTTGGTGTGATCACTACAACACACGGAATACGCGGGGAAGTAAAAGTATTTCCTACCACAGATGCAGACAGATTTCTGGATCTGGAATATGTTCTGCTTGACACAGGCAGAGAGAAAAGAAAGCTTGAAATTGAGAATGTTAAATATTTCAAGAACCTTGTAATCTTGAAATTCAAGGGAATTGACAATATTAATGATATAGAGATGTATAAGAAAAGAGAACTCTGGGTTCCGCGAGAAGAAGCACAGGAGCTGGATGAAGATGAATATTACATCGCAGATCTGATCGGAATGGATGTAGTTCTCGAAGATGGAAGCAAATTTGGAACTCTGAAAGATGTAATGGAAACAGGTGCCAATGACGTTTATGTAGTAGAAGACACCAAAGGTGAGGAAATTCTTCTTCCTGCTATCAAAGAATGTATTCTTGATGTAGAAGTAGAGAAGAATGTAATGACCATTCATCTGATGAAAGGATTAATATAAATGAATTTTCATGTTTTAACCCTGTTTCCGGAGATGATCGAAAACGGCATGAACACCAGTATTACCGGACGTGCCATTGCAAAAGGACTCCTCACGCTGGAGGCAGTGAACATCCGTGATTATGCGTTCAATAAACACCAGAAAGTGGATGATTATACTTATGGTGGCGGCGCTGGAATGCTGATGCAGGCAGAACCGGTTTACCTTGCTTATGAGGCCATTGCGAATCGTACTGCAAAGAAACCAAGAGTTGTATATCTGACTCCGCAAGGGCAGGTGTTTAACCAGGCTATGGCCCGTGAGATGGCGCAGGAAGAGGATTTAGTATTTCTCTGCGGGCATTACGAGGGAATCGACGAGCGTGTTCTGGAGGAAATTGTCACAGATTATGTATCCATTGGAGATTACGTACTTACGGGTGGTGAACTTCCTGCTATGGTCATGATGGATTCTATTTCCAGAATGGTCCCGGGAGTGTTGAATAATCAGGAGTCCGGTGAGACCGAATCTTTTGCAGGAAATCTTCTGGAATATCCGCAGTACAGCCGTCCGGAAGAATGGCATGGTAAAAAAGTGCCGGAGGTTCTTATGTCTGGTCATCATGCAAATATAGAAAAATGGCGCAGAGAACAGTCTATTTACCGCACAGCAAAGAGACGCCCGGATCTTCTTAAGAAAGCAGATCTGACGAACAAAGAATGGAACTATGTGCGCCAGTTAAGGAAACAGTGGAAGGAAGAAGAGGAGCAGACAAAATGAAAACATCAGATTTTTATTATGATCTTCCTCAGGAACTGATCGCTCAGGATCCTCTGGAGGACAGAAGTTCATCCAGACTGATGCATCTGTCTTTAAAAGACGGCAGCATTGAACATCGTCATTTTACAGATGTTCTGGATTATCTGGAAGAGGGAGATTGCCTGGTTATCAACGATACAAAGGTAATCCCTGCACGTTTATACGGACATAAAGAAGAGACAGGAGCACTAATTGAGATCCTGCTTCTGAAGAGAAGAGAGAATGACATATGGGAATGTCTGGTAAAGCCTGGCAAGAAAGCTCGTCCGGGTGCGAAGATCACATTTGGAAATGGTATCTTAAAGGGAGAGATTATTGATATTGTAGATGAAGGAAACCGTCTGATTCAGTTCCATTATGAAGGAATCTTCGAAGAAATCCTGGATCAGCTTGGTGAAATGCCTCTGCCACCGTATATTACGCATAAACTGAAAGATAAAAACCGTTATCAGACTGTTTATGCGAAGAATGAAGGCTCTGCTGCAGCTCCGACAGCTGGTCTGCACTTTACTAAGGAACTTCTTGAGAAAGTAAAGGAAAAAGGTGTAAACATTGCCCATGTGACCCTTCACGTAGGCCTCGGAACTTTTCGCCCTGTCAAGGTAGATGATGTAGAAAGTCACCATATGCATTCCGAATTCTATATAGTAGAAGAAGATCAGGCAAAGCTGATCAATGATACAAAGAAAGCGGGCAAACGTGTAGTAGCAGTAGGAACCACAAGCTGCAGAACACTTGAATCTGCAACAGGCGAAGATGGAATTCTGAAGGCCGGAAGCGGCTGGACAGAGATTTTTATCTATCCAGGTTATCATTTTAAAATGATTGACGCTTTGATTACTAATTTCCACCTGCCGGAATCCACACTTGTAATGCTGGTATCTGCACTGGCAGGTAAAGAAAACATTATGCATGCCTATGAGACAGCAGTGCAGGAAAAATATCGTTTCTTTTCTTTTGGGGATGCCATGATCATCATATAATAATATTTTGGAGGTCAGAGAAAATTACTTTGTAATGTTCTGATGACATAAAAAATTTTTGTTGAAAAATAATATAAACAAAGCCGGGAAATTATTGCAGAGTTCCCGGCTTTGTTTTATGTTATTATTAAATTGGATAAAAAGGAACCATTTTGCAATTCCGAAGTCAAGCGGATAAAATCATCCGCTTCGCTACTTGCTCATAACCGAATAATTGCTCCGCAGTTTATCAGGATGAGCTTGCACTCCTCCTGATACAAGTAAGTCCCCACCCACTGCTTATTGCTTTTCGCAATCAAAGTATGGGGTGGGGACTTACTTGATTCGGTTAATTCATATCAATAAAATTAGTATCATCTGAGGTATCAGAATCTGGGGTACCCAAATCTGATTCATCCAAATCTGAAGCGCCATCGTTCGCTTCATCGGAATTGTCCATATCAGAAGAAGTATCTGTACCTGAAGTGGTGGATATTGCGTTGCTTGTAAATTTGGCAGTAAATGTAGTGCCCTCAGCAGTAGAAATCCAGGAACTTCGTTCATTGATCTTATCAAGGATACGTGTGGCTTCATCGCCCTCGGCAGGAGTTGGCTGATAATTGTTATAGCCTTCATAAGCTGCGGAAGAGATAGAGCATGGAATAATATTGGTTATATTATCGTTTTTTACTCCATCAGTATCAATAGTGAAAGTTTGCTGATAGATCATTGTGTCCATATCACTTGGAGAACTGTTTCCGCCGAAGCAGAAATTACCAAGACTGTATACAATGTTTTTTCCTTTATAAGTTTCAATTCCCTGAAGGACATGAGGGTGATGACCGCATACCAGGTCTGCACCCTGGTCGATGGCCATACGTCCCAGTGTTGTCTGATTGCTGTCCGGAACAGTTTCAGTCTCATTGCCCCAGTGGAAGATTACTACGATAAGCTGTGCTCCGTCAGCCTTTACTTTGGCAATATTATCTTTTAATTGTTGTTCACGGTCAAGATGGTCATACAGTTCATAAATACCTACTAATCCGATTTTGACCCCTTTCACTTCCATAATTGCAGTTTCGTCATATCCGAAATGAACAATTCCGGCATTATCCAGTGCTGTCAGAGTATCGTTGAATCCCTGGTCTCCGTAATCATGGCTGTGGTTGTTAGCAGTATTTACCGCTTCTACAGAACCGCTTGTCAGAATAGAAGCGTAAGAGGCCGGCGCTTTAAAAGCAAATGTTTTATCTTCTCTTTCATCTGAATCAGTAAGTGCTCCCTCAAAGTTTGCGATTGTCAGATCATCTGCGGAGAAAATGCTTTTTACATTCTGCAGAAAATAATCTGCTCCGTAATTCTCGTAGTAAGCATTTAAACTGGTGCTGTAATCAAAGGTTTCATCTGTTCCAAGAGTACAGTCGCCAACAATGCTGAGAGTCAGAGAAACAGGAGAGGAAATTGTATCATCGGAAGAATTAGTTTCTCCAGAATCAACAGAAGTATCTTTAGTATTATCCTTGGAATCATTCATAGACACAGTATTCCGGGCAGATTTTTTTTGCGAACTCATATAGTTGCTGCATCCGCGTATACTCATCAGAACAAGTGTGAAAATCAGAACAAAAATCCCGATGCAGGATGTGATTACTACTTTCTGTCTTTTTCTCTGATAGTATTTTGATTTTTTATAAATATTTTTTCTACGGGCTGAAGAAGACTGTGACCGTGAACGTTTTGAAGGTTGTGAAGCCATATATAGTTCTCGCTTTCTTATGTATATAGTAGATCGTCGAATTCTGAGTATGTCTTTATCTTTAAAACAGGTGGATAAGTGAAAGGTATGATTTTATCGGCCTGTTGTATATATAATCAGAATCAACAAAAAATAAATCATAATTAGTATATGATATATTCAAAGTATATAGAGATTTCACAGAATCGTCAACAAATAAGTCTTTTCATAAAAGCGTATTTTTGTTATAATATCATGACAAAAGGTTACATAAATATTACAGACAGAGGAATGAAATATGTTATATATAGGAAATCACACAAGCTCTTCTAAGGGATATCTGGCAATGGGAAAGCAGACACTGGCAAATGGCGGCAGTACTTTTGCTTTTTTTACCAGAAATCCAAGAGGCGGAAAGGCAAAAGATATTGATCCGCAGGATGTGCAGAAGTTTCTTGAGCTGGCACAGGAGAATCATTTTGGTAAATTGGTGGCTCATGCTCCGTACACTATGAACTGTGCTGCAGCTAAGGAGAGCCTGAGAGATTTTGCCAGGGAGATGATGGCGGACGATTTGAAACGACTGGAACTGACACCGGGAAATTATTATAATTTTCATCCGGGCAGTCATGTAGGACAGGGGGCGGAAACCGGAATTGACAAGATTGCTGAGATTCTGAATGAGGTGCTTATAGAAGAACAGAGAACAACTGTACTTCTGGAAACCATGTCAGGGAAGGGCAGTGAGATAGGAAGAAATTTTGAGGAACTGCGCCAGATCATTGATCGGGTAGAATTGAAGGACAAGCTGGGTGTCTGTCTTGATACCTGTCATGTCTGGGATGGAGGATATGACATTGTTAATGATCTTGATGGGGTATTCGAAGAGTTCGACCGTACGATAGGATTGGACAGGTTAAAAGCAATCCATTTAAATGACAGTATGAATGGACTTGGAAGTCATAAAGACCGTCATGCCAGAATTGGAGAGGGAGAAATTGGACTGGAGGCATTGGTACGTGTGATCAGACATCCTGCCACGGAAGGAATTCCATTTATTTTGGAAACGCCTAATGATGATGAAGGGTGGGCGCGTGAGATTGCGCTTCTCAGGAAAGGATATGAGGACAGATAGAGATGAAAACTCTGATATTTAACGGTTCCCCCAGAAAGAACGGAGAGACCGCATATATGGTACGGATTCTGAAGGAAACTCTGGGAGGGGAATGCAGGATAGTTAATGCGTACAGGGCTGACATCCGGCCATGTATAGACTGCAGATGGTGCTTTGATCATGCAGGGTGTGCGATTAAAGATGAATGGCAGGAGATTCTTTCTTATATTGAGGAATGTGACCATATTATTATGGCATCACCTGTATATTTTGAAGAAGTTACGGGAATGCTTCTTGCAGTGATGAGCAGATTGCAAACCTATTTCAGTGCCAGATATATCCGTAAGGAGGAACCTGTTCCGAAGAAGAAAACAGGAGCAGTTTTACTGGCGGCAGGAAGTATTGGACCACGGGAAAAGGCAGAGAGTACATCAGAAATGCTGCTGCGTCAGATGAGCTGCAGCAGTGTGGGAACTGTTTATGTGAACCGTACGGATAAAATACCGGTAAAGGACAGGGAGGATATTATACAGGAGATAAAGGAACTGGCTGAGAAATTAAAAACAGCAGGATGATATAATGGCTGTTTGAACAGGCATATGACACATATCTACTGATAAATTAACAACGTTTTTGTTAGGAAAACAGATGAAAGGATGAGCAGAATGAAGAAAATAAAATATTTTATGATCACAGGAATGATTCTGGCATCAATAGGGCTGGCAGGATGCGGAAAGAAAGCTGAAGACGACATTACGAACAAAGAAATTTTTGAGGATGATCTTGAACCGTTAACAGAGGAAGAACTTGATGAAATGGATGCAGACGATTCTGATGAAGATATGAAGCAGATCGATGAGCCGGATGACGAAGTTACAGACAGTGCAGACACTACAAATGCAACAGAAACTACAGACAAAACTGAAAAGTCAGATTCTTCAGATACATCTAAATCTACGGATAAAACTAAGACTTCAGATTCTTTGGATACAACAAAATCAACGACAGGATCAAAAACTACAAAATAATTATGAAGATTTTGTAGATCAATAAGTAATATAAACTACAAAAGACTGTGAAAAAGGCGCTCATAACAGAGCGCTTTTTTCAATGAATAATATATAATATTCTATCAGGAAAGAACTTCGTTTTTGAGTTCATCGCCATTCATGAACGCTTTCGCATTTTCCATAGTAGTTTCTGCGATATTAGTCAATGCTTCCTTAGTGAAGAATCCCTGATGAGAAGTCATGACTACATTCGGGAAGGAAAGTAGACGCTGGGTAATGGAACTCTGCAGAATACGTTCAGACATATCCTCAAATACGAAATCAGTTTCTTCTTCGTAAACATCCAGACCGACTGCGGAAAATTTATGATCACGGATTCCGGAGATAAGGTCCTCTGTCTTGATCAGACCGCCGCGGGAAGTATTTACAAGAACCACGCCATCTTTCATCTTGGCGATAGTTTTTTCGTTGATGATATGTTTGGTTTCTTCTGTAAGCGGACAGTGAAGACTGATGAGATCACTGGTTGCCAGAAGTTCGTCCAGAGATACATATTCCAGATAATCAAGGCTCTTGTTCGGAAAAAGATCATAAGCGATGACTCTCATACCGAAGCCTTTACAGATTTTTGCCATTGCCTGGCCGATTTTTCCTGTACCGATGATTCCGGCAGTTTTCTGATAGAAGTTAAGACCCATCAGGCCACTTAAGGAGAAGTTATTCTCGCGGCATTTGATATATGCCTTATGTGTATGGCGATTTGCAGTGAGGGCAAGAGCCATGGCATGTTCTGCAACTGCCTCCGGAGAGTATCCCGGAACACGCATAACTTTCATTCCAAATTTGTGAGCAGTTTCCAGATCTACATTGTTATATCCTGCGCAGCGCATAAGGATCAGTCTGACACCCTGAGCATTCAGTTCTTCGATGACAGGGGTGCTCAGATCAGCATTTACAAAAGCGCAGATGGCTTCATAACCTTTTGCAAGAGAAGCAGTTTCCTCATGGATGTTTGCTTCTGTAAATTTAATTTCGATACCCGGATAGGAAGGAAGAAGCTTTTCGAAAAATTCCTCGTCGTAGTTTTTTGTGCCATAAAATAAGATTTTCATAAATGTTAGCTCCTCTCTGGTCGTATACCTAAATGATATACTCACCGTAAAAAATGTAATTTCCATTATGTTTCTGGTGCCAGCAGTTATTTAAGACTAAACTGATCCCAAATAAAACAATGTTAAAATAATAACAATCTGCCAACGGTTCATATTATAACTGATTTGCTATAAAATGAAAAGAGTATTTTGGATAAAATTTATCAAGTATTTACAAAAATACAATTTGTGCGAATCTGAACGCAAAGAAACAGAGAAAAAGGATACGATGATTCACTATGAGAAGTATGTACGAAAAAGTTGACGGATATACATTCATTTTTGAAGCAGCGCGATCCTGTCCGGAGGGCTTTTTATGTCATAGGAACATCACGGAGTAATTTCCTATGACATAAAAAAATATGTTACTGTCAGCATTATAGCCTGCAAACAGTAACATATTTATTAATACCAATATATTATTTACCGAGAGAATACAGATCTTCATAGAATTTCGGATAGGAAATCTTTACACAGTCGCCGTCTTTAATAGTAAGAGTACCATCACAGATTGTACCTGCAACAGCGAAGGACATAGCAATGCGGTGATCAAGATAAGAATTGATCTCTGCACCATGAAGAAGTTTGCCGCCGTGAATGATCATTCCATCATCAGTGGGCTGGATATCAGCGCCCATGTGTTTCAGTCCTTCGGTTACTACTGCGATACGGTCGGATTCTTTTACTTTCAGTTCCTGCGCATCCTTGATAATAGTAGTTCCCTCAGCAAAAGCAGCCATAACTGCGATCATTGGAATTTCATCGATCAGTGTCGGGATAATTTCTCCCTCAACTGTGGTTCCGTGGAGAGTGCTTGTACGGATCAGCAGATCAGCAGTAGGCTCGCCGTCTGTACTTACATTCAGCAGAGTAATATCAGCACCCATAGATTTGCATACACGAAGCATTCCATCTCTGGTAGGATTGATACCTACATTCTTAAGAAGAATTTCACTTCCAGGTGTGAGCAGCCCGGCTGCGATAAAGTAAGCAGCAGAAGAAATATCACCGGGAACCTTGATCTCGCGTCCGTTCAGTATAGGTTCCGGTTTAATAGAAGCTGTTGTTCCCTGGGAAGTCACGCTTGCACCGAAATAATTCAGCATAATTTCCGTATGATTTCTGGAAAGAACCGGTTCGGTAACACTGGTGATACCATCTGCATACATACCTGCCAGAAGCACGCAGGATTTTACCTGTGCAGAAGCAACCGGTGACTGATAATGAGTGGCATGTAAAGGTTTTCCTGTAATGCGTAAAGGTGCGCAGCCATTGTCCCTGAGACTTACGATATCAGCACCCATGGAGAGAAGAGGAGTTATAATTCTCTTCATTGGACGGGACTGAATAGAAGCGTCGCCATTTAATTCACTGGTAAAAGACTGGCCCGCCAGAATTCCAGAGATCAGCCTTGTGGTAGTTCCGCTGTTTCCTACATCCAGAATTTCGGATGGAGTACTAAGTCCGTGGAGCCCTTTTCCGTGAACAAGGATCTCTGAAGCATTTCTTTCGATATCGATTCCCATTTTCCGAAAACAGGAAATCGTAGAGAGACAGTCAGCCCCTTCCAGAAAATGTGTGATCTTTGTTGTCCCCTGTGCAAGAGAACCGAACATAACTGCACGGTGGGAGATGGATTTATCTCCAGGTACAGCAAGTTCCCCTCTGAGGTTTGTCTGTTTTTTTATTTCCATGTTTGATTCCTGCCTGTTCTTATAATATTTCTGTGTTTTTTTGCAACTATTCAATAATCCGTTAGTGGCAAAAAACTTTCCTGTTTAGCGTTCGTAAACAATATAGTTTCTCTTTCTAAGGAGTGCGGCTCCCTTTTCCATAGAGGTTCCGTCGTAGAACTCAATTTTAAGAACGCCTTCTTCAAATTCACGGTTATGAATGATACCGATATTCTTAATACTGATCTTTTCCATTGCCAGAATAGTAGCAATAGTAGCGATACCGCCGGCTTCATCGGCAATATCCAGATACAGAACATAAGCCTTCTTCAGCAGACCATTATCTACTACATCAATGGAATCACGGTAATCTCTGGAACTTGCAAACATCTGATACAGACTTTGGGAATCCTTGTTGTCCACAAAACATTTAATCTGCACCAGCAGACGGATATAGTCATCCAGTACATTGGAAATATTCTGATTATTTTCTACGCAGATCTGTTCCCACATAATTGGAGAAGAGGAAGCAATACGTGTAATATCACGGAATCCTCCGGCTGCGATGGTTTTCATATATTCCTGGTCACTGTCCAGCATATTGACAAGATTTACCAGTGCGGAAGCAATGATATGGGGCAGATGGCTGACGCCGGCAGTGATGAAATCATGTTCTTCACTTGTGAGAACCATCGGGATCGCACCCAGAGAAGAAATCATCTCTGTGAAATCTGTCAGACGATCCAGGGCGACTTCACCGCCGGGAGTAATAATATAGTAAGCGTTCTCAATAAGACGGTCACTGGAAGCCTCGAATCCTGTTTTCTCAGAACCTGCCATTGGATGTCCACCGATAAATCGGGATTCCATTCCGAGGCGTTCCACTTCTTTATGGATGATGCCTTTGACGCTGCCTACATCCGTGAGGATAGTGTCAGGACCAATATTGTCTTTAAAATATTCCAGATATTTTACATTAAATTCTACAGGAGCGCACAGAAAAATATAATCGCATTTTTTAAAGCGCTCATCGTGTTCTTCACACACTGCATCGATCATATTGCTGCTTACTGCTGTGGCAAGTGTTTCCCTATCCTGGTCATAAGCAAGGATTCGGTAATCTTCGTGGTATTTCCGGATGGCCTTGGCAATTGATCCGCCAATCAGTCCGAGACCGATAAAACCGATAGTTTTCATAGTGGTTTTTGCATCCTTTCAGGTAACGTTATTGATGTAATTTATAACTGTAAAAGTACGGAACAGTTACATGATTTCATAATTTACTATTTTAAAGGATATAATTTGAAAAGTCAATTGATACGGACACTTTTATACATAAATAATTTAAAGTGAAAAAGTGAATACTGTATTAATTAATAAAAACCTTTGAGCCTGAAACTGAGTATCTGAGTAATCAGCGGAAAATAATAAGAATTTTTATACATTCATTTTGGGATAGCATGTGCGTTTGAGATAAAATTCACAGCGAAAACCAGTAAAAAATACTGAAAATATATAAAATGCTCATTAATTTACAAGAAGTTCACAAAAAAAGATGTTAAAATTTCATAAAATACTTGAAAAATATAAAAAAATTTAGTAATATATAGCCATATCGTTGCTGCGGACGTTACAGGCGGCAATAACATAACAGACAAACAGGGAGGTACGCAACATGGATGTATTTAGAACTGACCGAATTAGAAATGTAGTCCTTTTAGGTCATGGGGGCGCTGGCAAGACTACACTGGCAGAAGCAATGGCTTACTTAGCAGGAATGACTAACCGTCTCGGAAGAGTAGAGGACGGAAACACAGTCAGCGATTATGACAAAGAAGAGATTAAGAGACATTTTTCCATTTCTACCACATTGATCCCGGTACCGTGGGATAAGATGAAGATCAATGTGCTGGATACTCCCGGATATTTCGATTTCGTAGGTGAAGTAGAAGAAGCAGTAAGCGCAGCAGATGCAGCGATCATTGTAGTTTCCGGTAAAGCAGGTGTTCAGGTCGGAACACAGAAGGCATGGAACTTATGTGAGAAATATAAACTTCCGAGAATGATCTTTGTTACAGATATGGATGTAGATGATGTCAGCTATCGTAAAGTAGTAGAGCAGCTTACAGAACTCTATGGCAAAAAAATTGCACCACTTCATTTCCCAGTCCGTGAAGACGGTAAATTCGTAGGATATGTAAATGTTGTAAAACAGGCCGGACGTAAATACATAGATAAAGGTAAGAAAGAGGAATGTGCAATTCCTGAATACCTGGATGAATATCTGGAGAAATATCATGATATCCTGATGGAATCTGTAGCAGAAACCAGCGAGGAATTCATGGATCGTTACTTTGAGGGAGATACTTTCTCAGTAACAGAGGTTTCCGCGGCACTTGCAATGAACGTACAGGAAGCATCAATCGTGCCTGTATGCATGGGTTCCCCGATCAATCTTCGCGGTGTATCTAACTTATTGGATGATATCTGCGGATATTTTCCAAGCCCGGACAAACGTGCATGCAACGGAATCGCACAGAAGACAAATGAGATCTTCGAAGCAAACTATGATTTCACAAAAGCGAAATCCGCATATGTATGGAAAACAATCGCAGATCCGTTCCTCGGAAAATATTCTCTTATTAAAGTATGCTCCGGTGTTATCAAATCCGATGATACTTTAGTAAACGTGGAGAAGGGCGATGAAGAACGTCTGAATAAATTATATGTACTGGAAGGTTCCAAACCGATCGAGGTTCCTGAACTTCATGCAGGTGATATCGGTGCCATTGCCAAATTAAACAGCGTACAGACAGGAGACAGCCTTGCAACAAAAGCAAATCCGATTCTTTATGCGAAATCAGTTATTTCCACACCTTATACCTGTAAGAGATTCAAAGCAGTGAAGAAAGGTGATGAAGATAAGATTTCCCAGGCACTGGCTAAGATGATGAGTGAAGATAAGACACTTCGCGTAGTAAATGACAGTGCAAACCGTCAGAGCCTTATTTATGGCATCGGCGACCAGCATCTGGATATCGTTGTTAATAAATTAAAAGAACGCTATAAAGTAGATGTAGAACTGAGCAAACCGAAAGTTCCGTTCCGTGAGACAATCCGTAAGAACTCAGATGTTGAAGGTAAACATAAGAAACAGTCCGGCGGACATGGACAGTATGGACACGTTAAGATGCGTTTTGAGCCATCTGGTGATCTGGAGACACCTTATGTATTTGAACAGGTTGTAGTCGGCGGTGCAGTTCCGAAGAACTACTTCCCGGCTGTTGAGAAAGGTCTGCAGGAATGCGTATTAAAAGGACCTCTGGCTGCATATCCGGTAGTTGGTGTGAAAGCTACTCTGTATGATGGATCCTATCATCCGGTAGACTCCTCAGAAATGGCATTCAAGATGGCAACAATACTTGCATTCAAGAAAGGCTTTATGGATGCGTCACCTGTACTTTTAGAGCCAATCGTATCCATGAAAGTAACAGTTCCGGACAAATACACCGGTGACGTTATGGGTGATCTGAATAAACGCCGTGGTCGTGTTCTTGGTATGAATCCTGATCATCAGGGCAATACTATCATTGAAGCAGATGTACCGCAGCTTGAGATTTATGGATATTCCACAGATCTGCGCTCTATGACAGGCGGAAGCGGAGAATTTTCCTATGAATTCGCACGCTATGAGCAGGCTCCGAACGATATTCAGGCAAAAGAAATCGAGGCAAGAGCAAGCAAGGTAGATAAAGCCGAAGAATAAATATGATTACTGATCGGGCAGTAATTTGTGTCAGCGCTATGAATTAAGATGTAATATATAAGAAGTAAAAGGGACAGGACATTTTGCAGAAATGTGAGATGTCCTGTTTCTTTGTGTTAAAATCTAAAAAAAGAGCCATTTTTACCGCAAAAACCGCCAATACTGCGAAACGTTACATTGACAAACCGCCATCATTGAATTAAAATGAGTTGTTAGATACAACAAAATGTTGGAGGAAGCATAGAGATGAAATACTTGTTTAAAAAGATCGAGCCTAAGTGGCAGGCGAAATGGGAAGAAAGCAAAGTCTTCGAAGCCAAAGATAACAGTGACAAACCTAAATTCTATGGCTTAGTAGAGTTTCCATATCCAAGCGGTGCAGGTATGCACGTTGGACATATCAAAGCATATTCCAGTCTGGAGGTTATTTCCAGAAAACGTCGTATGGAGGGATACAATGTACTTTTCCCGATCGGATTTGATGCATTCGGTCTCCCGACAGAGAACTACGCAGTAAAAACCGGAACACATCCACGTATCATCACAGATGAGAATATCAAGAGATTCTCCAACCAGTTAAAGAAAGTTGGATTCTCTTTTGACTGGAACCGTGTGATCGACACAACAGATGAAGATTACTACAAATGGACACAGTGGATTTTCCTGAAAATGTTTGAGAAAGGTCTTGTATTCAGAGACAGAACACTGGTTAACTACTGCCCGCACTGTAAAGTAGTCCTTTCCAATGAGGACAGCCAGGGCGGCAAATGTGATATCTGCCACAGTGAAGTTGTTCAGAAGTCCAAAGATGTTTGGTATTTAAGAATCACTCAGTACGCAGATAAGCTTCTGGAAGGTCTGAAAGACGTAGACTATCCGGATAATGTAAAACAGCAGCAGATCCACTGGATCGGTAAATCCAAAGGTGCTTTTGTTAATTTCGATGTTGACGGAATCGACGAGAAACTTGAAATCTATACAACCAGACCGGATACTCTGTTTGGTGTAACTTTCATGGTAATCGCACCGGAACATCCGATCATTGACAAATATGCAGACAAAGTTACGAATATGGACGAGATCGTTGCATATCGTAACGAGTGTGCAAAGAAAACAGAGTTTGAGAGAACTCAGCTTGTAAAAGATAAAACAGGTGTCAGAATCCAGGGACTTGAGGGTATCAACCCGGTTAACGGCAAGAAGATCCCGATCTACATTGCAGACTATGTAATGATGGGATATGGTACAGGCGCTATCATGGCAGTACCTGCTCATGATCAGCGTGACTATGACTTCGCTAAGAAATTCGGCATCGACATCATCGAAGTTATCAAAGGTGGAGATATTTCCAAAGAAGCTTACACAGGCGATGGCGAGATGGTAAACTCTGAATTCCTGAACGGATATACAAAGAAGAAAGATTCTATTGAGCGTATGCTGGAAGAACTGGAGAAAAAAGGTATCGGTAAAGCCGGTGTTCAGTACAAGATGAAAGACTGGGCATTCAACCGTCAGAGATACTGGGGCGAGCCAATCCCGCTTATCCACTGCCCGAACTGTGGTGTTGTAGCAGTTCCGGAGAATGAACTTCCACTGCGACTCCCGGATGTAAAAGATTTCGAACCAGGTGAAGACGGACAGTCTCCACTTGCAAAGATTGACTCTTTCGTAAACTGCACATGCCCGAAATGCGGTGCTGCAGCAAAACGTGAGACAGATACTATGCCTCAGTGGGCCGGATCTTCCTGGTATTTCTTAAGATACACAGATCCGCACAACACAAATGCACTGGCAGACATGGACAAACTGAAATACTGGATGCCTGTTGACTGGTACAACGGTGGTATGGAGCATGTTACCAGACATATGATCTACTCCAGATTCTGGCATCATTTCCTGTATGACCTTGGTGTTGTAAACACACCGGAACCGTACGCAAAACGTTCTATCCAGGGACTGATCCTCGGACCGGACGGAGAGAAGATGAGTAAATCCAAAGGAAACGTGGTTGATCCGTTGGATATTGTAGAAGAATACGGTGCAGATACACTTCGTACTTATGTATTGTTCATGGGTGATTATGGTGCAGCGACTCCATGGAGCGACAGCTCTGTAAAAGGCTGCAAGAAGTTCCTTGACCGTGTTGCAGGTCTGACAGATATCCTTTCTGAAGAATCTGTATCTGATGAACTGGAGATGAAACTCCATCGTACCATCAAGAAAGTTTCTTCTGATATCGAGAACCTGAAGTTCAACACAGCAATCGCCAGCCTGATGGCACTTCTTAATGAGATTACTGCAGAGGGACATTTAAGCAAAGATGATCTTACAATCTTCATCAAACTTCTTAGTCCGTTTGCGCCACATATCTGTGAAGAGATCTGGGAATTCATCGGAGGTGAAGGCTTGCTGGCAGTTTCCGAATGGCCGAAATATGATGAAGGCAAGACTATTGCAAAGACGGTTGAGATTGGTGTACAGGTAAACGGTAAAGTAAGAGGAACTATTGTAATTCCTAATGGCTGTGAGAAAGAAAAAGCATTCGAGATCGCTAAGGCTGATGAGAGAGTTGCATCATTCCTGGAAGGTAAGAATCTTATTAAAGAAATTTACGTACCGAACAAGATTGTAAACTTTGTAGCAAAATAAGAAATAATAGAATGAAAAAGCAGAAATTACTATCAATACAGTAATGATATGCATCAAAGAAAGGGCGCAGTAAAGAAACAAAATGGTTTCTGACTGCGCCCTTTTTAGAAAATAATTATCCGTTTGACTGCGGAGTATATTTTTAGATAAGGAATATACATTAATAAAAACTGGAATGTTCTTCCGGCAGTTGTCTGTTGATATGATTAAATGTCAAAGTAAATACGACACCTTTTACAATGGAAGATATTGTAAGTGCCCACCACACACCATTTAATCCCATTCCTGCATGTGTCAGGATCAGTGCCAGTGGAATTCGTGCACCTGTCAGAACTACACTGATCGTGCTGGATAATCTGGTACGGCCAAGGCCGGATAATGCCCCGACAGTCATCAGTTCAATGGACATGAAAACCTCGCTGAATCCGATGATCACCAGATAGTTGACTGCAGTGTCCAGAGCTTCTTTTTCGTGGAAGAATAGTTCTGCAATCGGCCGTGGAAACAGAACGAAAGCAGCAGTGACTAATAATCCCCATACAGCAAGAACTCGAAATGACAGACTGTAACCTTTACGGATACGGCTTTTTTTTCGTGCTCCGTAATTTTGAGCGATAAAGGCGTTCAGCGCTGAGGCAAAACCGTCCGCTGTATTCCAGGAAACGGATTCAATCTGTCCGCCAACACGCTGAGTGGCAATAGCGGCAGCACCATAATCGGAAACCATACGTGTCAGGACCATAGAGATGAAACAGTAAATACTGCCCTGCACAGCTGTTGGAACTCCGATTTTGAAAACGCGTTTATAATAATCTTTTGAAAAAAATGACAGAAGACTCAAATGCTGTAAAACATCCGGTTCCAGTCTGGAATAGTGAATGCGAAGTACCATTACTATAAAAACGAGAATCTGAGAACTTACTGTTGCAATAGCAGCTCCGGAAATTTCCAGTCGTGGAAAAGGTCCGACACCAAGAATCAGCAGTGGATCCAGAATCATATTTCCTGCAAGCCCGATAAAATTGGCAAGCAGGGGAGTGCGGGAATCACCCTGGGCGGTAGACAACCCGGTCAGAGTAAGATTCAGATAAGAAAAAAGAATCAGCCCGCACGTGATCAGAGTATAGGATTTGGCTGCAGCGTAAGTTTCTGTATCAGTCAGGTTAAAGAAACCAAGTAATGGATGGATAAATATAATACAGACAGCTGCAAATAAAATACCCAGCAGTGCAGTGATCTGCAGAGAACAGGCTGCGTAAGAACGAGCCTGTTCATAATCTTTACGGCCGCAGGCCTGAGCGACATTTACCTGTCCGCCCATTCTTGGCAGGGATGCAAGCCCCTGAGAAAGCCAGACGTACATACCGCCCACTCCCACACCGGCAACGGCTTTTGAACCAAGCAGTCCGATCCATGCCATATCCATGATACTGTATGCAGTTCCAAGCATGGAAGAAACCATGATAGGCAAAGCAAGCTCTGCCAGATTTTTCAGGATCGGACCGGAGGTCAGATCTACAGTTTTTGAATTAGTCATTTGTAATAACCCATAGCCCCATTCTTTATAATACTTTTGTGGTCCATTTGCTGCAGTCCCATACCTGGGAAACTACATCGCGGTAAAACTCAGGTTCATGGCAGATCAGGAGAATGCTTCCCTTATATTCAATTAACGCCTGTTTCAGAGCTTCTTTTGCGTCTACATCCAGATGGTTGGTCGGCTCGTCCAGAAGCAGAATATTAGTTTCTTTATTAACCAGTTTGCAGAGACGTACTTTTGCCTGTTCACCACCGCTTAATACACGTACCTGACTTTCGATATGCTTGGTAGTAAGTCCACATTTTGCAAGAGCAGAACGAACTTCATATTGAGTATATGACGGAAATTCTGCCCAGATTTCATCAATACAGGTAGTTTTGTTGTCGCCCTTTACTTCCTGCTCGAAATATCCGATCTGAAGATTCTCGCCTAATTCGCAGGAACCCTTTAACGACGGAATCAGTCCCAGAATACTCTTTAATAAAGTGGTTTTACCGATACCATTGGCACCGACAAGCGCGATTTTGTTACCTCTTTCCATGGAGAGAGTAACAGGTTTGGACAAGGGCTCATTATAACCAATGACAAGATCTTTAGTTTCAAAAATATATTTACCCGGAGTACGGCCGTACTTGAAATGAAATTCTGGCTTTGGTTTCTCGGCAGCAAGCTCGATCACATCCATTTTATCTAGTTTTTTCTGTCTGGACATTGCCATATTTCTGGTAGAAACTCTGGCTTTATTTCGCGCCACAAAATCTTTCAGTTCACTGATTTCCTGCTGCTGACGTCTGTACGCAGCTTCGAGCTGAGCTTTCTTTACTTCATATACTTCCTGAAAATGATCATAATCACCCACATAGCGATTTAATTCCTGATTTTCCATATGATAAACCAGATTGATCACAGAATTCAGGAATGGGATATCGTGGGAAATGAGAATAAACGCATTTTCGTAATCCAGAAGATAACGTTTCAGCCATTCAATATGTTCCTCATCCAGATAATTGGTCGGCTCATCCAGAAGCAGAATATCCGGTTTCTCCAGAAGCAGCTTGCCAAGTAATACTTTTGTTCTCTGTCCGCCACTCAGATCTGTAACATCACGATCAAGACCGATATCCAAAAGCCCCAGAGCACGGGCAACTTCCTCTACCTTTGCGTCGATGACATAGAAGTCATGCATGGTAAGGGTATCCTGAATGGTTCCAAGTTCTTCCATCAGAACGTCCATTTCTTCAGGAGAAGCAGTGCCAAGAGAATCGCAGATTTCATTCATTCTTTCTTCCATTTCAAAGAGATAAGAAAAAGCGGATTTCAGTACATCACGGATAGACATACCTTGAGAAAGAACAGAATGCTGATCAAGATATCCTACACGGACGTTTTTGGCCCATTCGATTTTTCCTTCATCTGGCATCAGTTTTCCGGTTACAATATTAAAGAAAGTAGATTTGCCTTCTCCGTTGGCACCAACCAGACCGATGTGTTCACCTTTCAGAAGACGGAAAGACACATCATTAAAAATCGCCCGGTCTCCAAAACCGTGTGTAAGATGTTCAACATTTAAAATGCTCATAAAAAGAAATTCTCCTTTGATTTATCGTATTTGTTTATAAAATCAAGTGGACAAAAATGTCCGGTGTATTGCTGCTCATAATTTAACCAAATCAAACAAGTAGCAAAGCGGATTGCGAATATCCGCTTGAATATGCGATCTGTTATATATCAGAGCTTTTGAGTGATATAAAAATGTCTTTTCATTGTTATTGATAATTGAAGTATATAATTCATTTTATTAAACTTCAGTTACGCCTTTTAATGAGGGTTCAGCCATAAGAGAGTAATTAGTATAATAAACTACAAATCCAGGTTTAGCTCCTGCGGGCTTTTTTACCTGCTTTTTCTGAATATAATCAATTTCTACCTTTGGAGCAGTACGTCCTTTGGAATAATAAGCAGCAAGCTGTCCGGCAATTTCAAAAATATGATCCGGCAATTCCCCATCCTTAGATTTTACAACAACATGAGAACCGGCCATTTTCTTGGCATGGAACCACCAGTCATTTCCAGTTGCAAATTTAAAGGTGAGCTCATCATTCTGGAAGTTATTTTTTCCTACATAAATATCATAACCATCTTCAGTTACATAATGGAATGGTTTGGATTTGTTCTGCATCTTCTGACCTTTCTTGCGGTCATAATGCTTCTTAATATAACCAAATTCCATTAGCTCTTCTTTAATCTGAGCCAGATCACTTTCTGCCAGAGCAATATCCAAAGCATTGGAAACTGACTCCAGATGTTCGATTTCACTACGTGTATCCGCAATCTGCTCGGTTAAAGCTTCCTCTGTACGCTTCAGTTTTCCGTATTTGTCGAAATACTTCTTGGAATTCTCCGCCGGAGTTTTGGTAGGATCAAGTGGAATCGTGATTTCCTCATTGGTATAATAATTCAGAGCCTTAAATGACTTACATCCATCTTCCAGCCCATATCCATAAGTATTGATCAGCTCTCCGTAAACCTTATATTTATCCTTCTTTGCAGTATCCTTCATCTGTTTCTCCTGCAAAGTAAGTTTCTTACGGTTACGTTCCAGTGCAGTCTGCACGATCCTTCTCAGATCTGAAGACTTTTGATGAATACGCGTCAATGTATTCTTGGTTGCATAATAAGTCTCAAGCATCTCCGAAACACTGTCAAATGCCACAGAATGATACTCTGCCCCATACTGCTGAAAAGGAAATACCCCATATTCCACGGGCTCTTCTCCGCGATAAACAATATTCGGCGTAAAATCTCCCTCAACGACCTGGTCCATCAGTCTGCGGAATGTATGATACAGATGTATCCTTGCCGTCTCGTCCAGAGATTGTGCTGCATCACTTCCGTCAATTGAAGCCCGGAAGCAAACCTCCTCTGCAACAACAGGACTGATTCCGGTAAGTGAAGAATAGACCGCTCTGGAAATATTACAAGGTTTACTGCAAACCGTATGAATGAACTCTTTTTCATTTACAGTCAGCGGATCCAGCTTATCCTGTGTTTTAGGAATAAAATATTCTCTCCCCGGAAGCACCTCCCGGACTGAACTCATATGTGAAGAAACATGCTTGATACTATCCAGGATCATATTCTGGTCATCACAGAAAATAATATTACTGTGCTTACCCATCAGCTCCATAATGAGCACCTTCTTGCAAGGATCCCCCAGCTCATTCAGGTGTTCCAGTTCAAACATCACTACGCGCTCCAGTCCGGGCTGCTTAATATCAGAAATCCTTGCACTGCCAATATGCTTACGCAGCAGCATACAGAAATTTGGAGCAGTCATAGGACTCGGCTTATTCTTAGAAGTAAAATAAATCAGCGGAAGAGAAGCACTCGCCGAAAGCAGTAATCTGCACTGCCCATTCGCCCCTTTCCCTGTGATCAAAAGCTCATCCGCTTCCGGCTGTGCGATTTTATTAAATCGTCCGCCATCTAAATTCATGTGCAGCTCCTTCACCATAGCTGCAATCGTAATACCATCAAAAGCCATATAAAAACACTCCTTTAACATAAAAATGGTATATAAAATTGTTTTTCTACGTCAGAAAGGCGAAGCTCTTTCTGACAAACAAATTAATCCCCTATTGAAAAAGTTTTCGTTCTGAACACAATACTTCCCACTGTCGATACCCAGCAGAAGAAAATAAATGGTTATGGGCGCATTTGCAGGGGGCGTAGTAACTCTTAGGTTTCGGGAATTTGCGTTATGAAAAAAACAGCAACTGTCTGAGCGAAGCGGGTTTTGCTGTTTCTTTCATGTTTTTAGCAAATTTCCGAAGCCTTAGAGTTGACTAGACCCCGAAACCGCGCCCATAACCATTTATTTTCTTCTGCGTCCTATCCAGAAAAGTATACCACACAATTCCTCTCGCCATCAACGAAAAAATGTTTGACTACAATTCTATAATGAACTATAATAAATCTGTATGTAAACTAAACTAGGTTCACATACAGCGACACTAATAAGACAGACAAAGAGAGAAAAACTATGATAAAAAGCATGACTGGTTTCGGCCGGGCAGAAGTCGTGACCAATGAAAGAAAAATAACCATCGAATTAAAATCTGTCAACCACAGGTATCTGGACCTCAGCATAAAAATGCCCAGAAAACTAAACTTCCTGGAAGGCGCCGTCAGAAATCTGATGAAAACCTACATCCAGCGAGGCAAAGTTGATGTATATATCACATACGAAGACTACACTATGAACAACGGCGCTCTCAAATACAACAAAGAGCTCGCATCTGAATACATCACCTGTCTGAAACAGATGCAGCAGGATTTTGGCCTTGATTATGACATCAAAGTCAGCACCCTTTCACGCTATCCGGAAGTACTTGTCATGGAAGAACAGTCTGTTGACGAGGAAGCACTCTGGGGGTTCATCGAGCCGCCGCTGCGTGAAGCATGTGAGAAATTCGTTCATACAAGAATCCTGGAAGGCAGAAACCTTGAGAAAGACCTTATCGAGAAACTGGATGGCCTTGAAGAGAAGGTATCACATGTAGAGGCCCGCTCTCCGGAGGTAGTAAACGCCTACAGAACCAAACTGGAAGCAAAAGTATCCGAACTGCTTGAGGATACCCAGATTGACGACAACAGAATTGCAGCAGAAGTTATCCTGTTTTCTGATAAAATCTGCAATGATGAAGAAACAGTACGTCTCCACAGTCATATTAAGAACATGAAGAAAATGCTCACAACAGAGAAGAATGGCATTGGACGCAAGCTCGATTTTATGGCACAGGAGATGAACAGAGAGGCAAATACTATCCTGTCGAAATCCAGTGATTTGGAGATTTCCAATATTGCTATAGATCTCAAGACAGAAATCGAAAAGATCAGAGAACAGATCCAGAATGTAGAATAGAGGATATAAACCTTGGCAAAGCTTATAAATATTGGTTTTGGAAATGTAGTCAATTCACAGAAAATCGTGGCAGTGGTGAGTCCTGATGCAGCACCGGTTAAACGAATGGTGCAGAGTATCAAGGGAACCCGGTCACTGATTGATGCAACTCAGGGAAGAAAGACAAAGGCAGTAATCGTCACAAGCGATGATTATCTGGTGCTCAGTGCACTCCAGCCTGAGACTATTGCCCGGAGATTTGCAGAAATATATGATAATGAGGATAGGGGAGAGATCCATGAATAAGGGAATTTTAGTAGTGGTTTCAGGATTTTCCGGTGCGGGAAAAGGTACAGTAATGAAACGCCTTATGGAGAAATATGATGACTATGCATTATCCGTTTCCGCAACTACCAGAAAACCTCGTCCCGGAGAAGTAGACGGCAGAGAATATTTCTTCCGTACACGGGATGAATTCGAGAGACTGATCGCGGAAGATGCTCTGCTTGAGTATGCCCAGTACGTGGAAAATTATTACGGAACTCCGCGTTCTTACGTAGAGGAACAGCTTCAGGCCGGCAGAAATGTAATCCTGGAGATTGAGATTCAGGGTGCAATGAAGATCAAAGAAAAAATACCGGAGGCACTTCTGGTATTTGTGACGCCGCCAACAGTGCAAGAACTGGAACGCCGTCTTACAGGCAGAGGAACAGAGACTGCACAGGTGATCGCAGACAGACTTGCAAGAGCCGGTGAAGAGGCAAAAGGTATGGGACAGTATGATTATATTCTTGTCAATGATACCGTAGAAGAATGCGTAGATCATCTGCATCAGATTATTGTAAGTGAACATTCCAGAGCATTCAGAAATGTTGAATTCATTGCAGATATCCAGGAGCAGACAAAAGCATTTCATAAATAATATATGAGTTTTACACTATTATGATAATTATGCGACGGAAGCCGCTTAAAAGAAAGGAGAAAATATATGATACATCCATCTTATACAGAATTAATTGAAGCAATTAACGAGAACAGTGAGGATGACGATACAACGATGTCCCTTAACAGCCGTTATTCACTTGTACTTGCTACAAGCAAACGTGCACGCCAGCTTATTGCGGGCTCCAAACCACTTGTAGAGGGCGCAGCAGGCAAGAAACCTCTTTCTATTGCCATTGATGAACTTTATAAAGGAAAAGTAAAAATCCTTGCTCCAGAAGAAAACGAAGAGGAAGAGCAGGCTGTTCCGTCAGCAGAAGCTCAGGCAGCAGTTGAAACTTCTGAAGAAGCAGCTCAGACAGAAGAGGCAGCAGTTGAGGAAACAACAGAAGCATAAGAGACTGACAAAAGTAACACAATAGACGAACAAAAAAGATGTGTCTGAGAATTACAGCAGTATATTTTCAGACACATTCTCTATGGGAGAATTTATGAAATTATTATTTGTATCATTAGGCTGTGACAAGAACCTTGTTGACTCTGAAGAGATGCTTGGACTTCTTACCGGCAATGGGTTTGAAATCGTAGACGATGAGACTGAAGCAGAGGCAATCGTAGTAAACACCTGTTGTTTTATTAACGACGCAAAGGAAGAGAGTGTAAATACGATTCTTGAGATGGCAGAATATAAGAAAGCCGGAAGCTGTAAAGTTCTTATTGTCACAGGATGTATGGCACAGCGTTACAAAAATGAGATTATTGAGGAAGTACCGGAAGTTGATGCAGTACTTGGAACAACTTCCTACGGAGATATTCTCAAAGCGATCAATGAAGCAATGGAAGGAAAACATTTCGAGGAATTTAAAGATATCGATTATCTTCCGGAGAAACTTGGAAAACGAGTTCTGACAACAGGCGGACATTTCGGATATCTTAAGATTGCAGAGGGATGTGACAAGCATTGTACTTACTGCATTATCCCGAAACTCCGCGGTAAGTTCCGGAGTGTTCCGATGGAACGTCTGTTAGAGCAGGCGAAGGAGATGGCAGAAGAAGGTGTAAAAGAACTGATTCTGGTTGCGCAGGAAACAACCGTTTACGGAACTGATATCTACGGAAAAAAATCTCTGCATATTCTTCTTAAAGAATTATGCAAGATCAAAGGTATCCGCTGGATCCGTGTGCTTTACTGTTATCCGGAGGAGATTTATGATGAACTGATCCAGACTATGAAAGAGGAGAAGAAAATCTGTCATTATCTGGACCTGCCGATACAGCATGCAAGTGACCGCATCTTAAAAAGAATGGGCAGAAGAACCACACAGGCAGAGCTGGTAGCTATTGTAAACAAGCTCCGACAGGAAATTCCGGATATTGTGCTCCGTACCACTTTAATTTCCGGTTTTCCTGGAGAAACCCAGGAAGATCATGAAGAACTGATGGGATTTGTAGATGAGATGGAATTTGACAGACTGGGAGTATTTACCTATTCGCCGGAGGAAGACACCCCGGCAGCGACTATGCCTGATCAGGTTCCGGAGGAAGTCAAAGAAGAGAGACGTGATGAGATCATGGAACTTCAGCAGGAGATTTCCTATGACAAGGGAACTGATCGCATCGGACAGGAGCTTCTCGTAATGATTGAGGGAAAAGTCGCGGACGAGAGCGCATACATTGGAAGAACTTATGGAGATGCACCAAAGGTCGACGGTTATATTTTTGTGCAGACAGGAGAACTTCTCATGACAGGAGATTTCGCAAAGGTACGTGTGACCGGTGCACTGGAATATGATTTGATAGGAGAGTTGGCAGATGAATACACCGAATAAACTTACAGTAGCCAGAATGATTCTGGTACCATTTCTTGTACTGTTTATGCTTACAGGCTGGGGCGGCGATGCAAACCGTTATATATCCCTTGCTATTTTCGTGGTAGCCAGCGTGACTGACTGGTTTGACGGAAAGCTTGCCAGAAAATACAATCTGGTAACAAATTTTGGTAAATTTATGGATCCTCTTGCAGATAAGTTGCTTGTCTGCTCTGCAATGATCTGTTTTATTGAACTCGATAAACTTCCGGCATGGATTGTTATCATCATTATAGGAAGAGAATTTATCATCAGCGGATTTCGCCTGATCGCAGCTGAGAACGGTATTGTGATCGCAGCTAATTACTGGGGAAAATTCAAGACGGTATCTCAGATGATCATGATTATTCTTTTGTTGATCGATTTGGGTGGGGTATTTGATATTCTGGAACAGGTATTTATCTGGCTTTCAGTTGCTCTTACGATTATTTCTCTGATCACATATATCTGGCAGAATAAGAGTGTATTATCTATGCAGGATTGATAATGATATTTTGCTTGCATAAAATTAATAGAGAGTGATTAAGTGTTGGGGCTGATATTTTGGCCTCAACTTTTTTATGTTATAGGAAATTACTCCGTAATATTCCTATGACATAATAAGCCCTCTGGGCAGGATTCTTTCTTGTATTATATAAAAAAATTACATAAAAATATATCTGAATATCTGACTTGGTGTTATACTGAGATTAAGGAGATTTTATCAGAACAGAAAGGAAACATAAATATGGTTACAGAATTAATTGCTGTAGGTACTGAGATTTTACTTGGAAATATCGTAAACACAAATAGTGCATACCTGTCAGAAAAATGTGCGGAACTTGGTCTTGCGGTTTATTATCAGTCAGTAGTGGGGGATAATCCGGACAGAATGAAGAGCGTGATCAAAACAGCTCTGGATCGTTCTGATGTAATCATTCTTACAGGAGGCCTCGGACCTACAGAGGATGACCTGACAAAAGAGATTACAGCTGAAGTAATGGGATTTCCGCTTGTAGAGGATGCTCATACCAGGGAATTAATGGAAGCATACCTGAAGGAATATGAGAAGAATCACCCGCAGCGCCGTATTACCAAGAATAATTACAAACAGACCATGGTACCTGAAGGAGCTATTGTTATGGATAACCACAATGGTACAGCTCCGGGACTGATCATGGAGAAAAAGGGAAAGACAGCTATCCTGCTTCCCGGACCTCCAAATGAGATGGTACCGATGTTCGAAGAATCCGTTTATCCATATTTGCGCAAAAAGCAGCCGGAGATCATTTATTCCCGGATGGTAAAGATCAGCGGCATTGGCGAAAGTCAGGTAGCAGAGGAAATTCAGGATCTGATTGATAAACAGACGAATCCGACGATTGCTCCTTATGCGAAAACAGGTGAAGTACATTTAAGAGTTACTGCAAAGGCAGAGGACGAAAAAAAATGTAAAGAAATGATAAAACCAATCGTACGTGAACTGAAGAAACGTTTCGGAAAGAATGTTTTTGCCACAAGAGAAGATAAAACTCTGGAAGAAGCAGTTGTAGATCTTTTGAAAGAGAAAAATATGACTTTATCTCTTGCAGAATCCTGCACAGGCGGAGCGGTTGCTGCACGTATTGTAAATGTACCGGGAGCCTCTGATTCGCTAATGTGTGGTTATGTAACTTATACAAATCGTGCAAAGAGGAAATGTCTTGGCGTAAAGAAATCCACTCTGAACAAAGAGGGGGCTGTTTCAGCAAAATGCGCAAAAGAGATGGCAAAAGGCGGAGCAAAAGCTGCCAGAACAGATGTATGTCTTTCTGTTACCGGACTTGCAGGCCCTGGCGGTGGAACAAAAGAAACACCGGTAGGAACTGTATTTATGGGATGCACCTGTGCTGGAAAGACTACAACAAGAGAGTTTCATTTTACAGGCAACAGAAGCCGTATCAGAGGCCAGGCAGTTGCACAGGCACTGACCTTTATACGTGACAGTCTTTTAGAGTGTGAGGAATAAGAGGTCTTATTAATAAAAGAGTACATTCGGAAAACAGAGGTGTGATCTCCTGTTTTCCTGCAATGTACTCTTTTGCTGATTTTATCTTCTTGATTTACTGCATCATTTTCATGAGGCTGATAACTCTGTCCAGTTTCTGTATTTCTTCCGGGGATTTTCCCATCTTCAGGACTTCAATGATCGTAGAGATTTCGTTTGCGTTAAATTTCAGACCGCCTTTTTTTCCCTGAGAAGCTGCATTCATCAGGAATGGCAGCATGTCATTTGCTCCTTTTGTACTCCCCTGGGCTGCCAGGTTCTGAAGCATATCCAGCTTGGAACGGTCCATGCCTGCAAGCCTTGGATTGCTGCGCCAGTCATCATTCATTTGACTCCTCCTTTTGGGTACCATTTGGCTGATTCATCAGCTGAAGCATCTGAATCATAGCCATCATATTTACCATCTGATTTAATTTATCCCTGCTGGGGCCATAACAAAAACTGCGGATTTCATTGATCATATCCATAGGATCCTGAGCAGGGATGCTCATTGCGCTTAATCCGCTGTCAGAATCCGGCCTGCCGAAAATGGAGACTGTATTAAGAAATTCAGCAGCTTTTTCATAGATAGAGAAAATCTGCCGTCCTTTAGGCGGAAGATAAGGAATGGCAGCTTTTATCAACTGTCCCCGGTCAGAACTGACCATCTGATCCAAAAGAGTCTGAGCAATTTGATCATCATTCATAGGATCTGCTTCCATTTTATGATTTTTATTAACAGGATATGACGGAGAAAAGGATTCTGACATATAATGAATTATAGAAAATAATAAATGGAGAATAGAACATTGAAATCGGAAGCTGACGAAAATAAAGAAATGCTGGTTATAGATGGAAATGCTTTTTATGAAATAGATCTGGAATGTGTCAGAGACAAAAAGAGACAGGAAAACAGACAAAAACAAAATGGGAAAACTTCTGCGAATCAAAGTTCAAAGAGATAAATTTACTTCAAAAAGGCAGAGGGAGAGGCCCCTCTGCCAGCAGACGATGGTTATCAGCATCCACATCCGCAGCCATTGCCGCACAGCAGAAGCAGTACGATAATGATCCAGCAGCTGTCGCCGTTGCCGCATCCGTTGTTGCATCCACAGCCGTTATTTCCGCACAGACACAGCAGAATGATGATCCACAGGATATTGCAGCAGGAGTTATTTCCACAGGAAAGGCCCCAGCCGTTATTACATCCATTATCACATCCGCAGCCATTATTATTGCATCCGCATCCGCCTCTGTCGTCTCCGCATCCTCCACAATTGGTAGCAGCTAAGTCACTCATGTTAGATCCTCCAGAATTTCTTTACACTCATATCATATGTGGGCGCTGGAAATGTGTTACTTTTAGAATAAAAAAAGGAGTATTTGCCGGGGACATTTTTTCGTAACTGGAAATATTCGAAAGTTGACAAGAAAATATGAATCAGATATAATGGGACTTGTAACAAAATTGTAATGATTGAGAAAGAAATGCAACAACAACCTAATTAAAACGTAAAACATTGTGTAAAAATGAAGAGAGAGGAAACGGGGAATAGGAATGAAGAAACATGGGAAAATGTTGTTAAAGTATCTGCTTCTTTTTATAATAACTGTTTTTGTACTGGGCTGTTTTAGTGTATCAGCGGCAACCAAAACAGGTTTTGTAACCCAGAATGGAAAAACTTATTACATAAACAAAGACGGTTCCAAACAGAAAGGCTGGCTGACACTTGACGGCAGGAAATATTATTTTAACAAGAACACCGGTGTTCAGCTGAAGGGCTGGGTAAAAAGTTCCGATGGAAAAGTAGTCAGATACTTTACCAAAGGAATAGGATGCATGGTAACGGGATTCCTTACAGACACAAAAGGTAATACACGTCATTTCGATGAAAAGACAGGCATTATGACAAAAGGCTGGCTGACACATTCTGACGGTTATAAATACTATTTTTATAGTGGATCTGGTATTATGGCAAAGGGCTGGGTGGAGAACTCGCAGAAGCAGAAGCGATACTTCAGACAGAGCAATGGCCGCATGTGTACAGGATGGATCAAGAGCACTGCCGGGAACTACAGATATTTTAAACCATCTAATGGAATTATGTATGTTGGACTGAACAAGATAAGTTCATATTATTATTATTTTTCAAAGACATCAGGTGTCCGTTATCAGAAAGGATTTGGCGCCGTAGGAGGTAAAAAATATTATTTTGATCCATCAAACGGAAAGGCAAAGATTGGCTGGCTGACACTGGACGGTAAGAAATATTACTTTAACTCAACCGGAGTTATGCTGACAGGCACGATTGCTTCCATTGATGGAACTACATATCAGTTTGATTCTGATGGTGTGGCAAAAAAGACATCTTCCAATTATGTAATAGATGGAAATTATGTTAAAGTCTATGATGCCAAGAATAATAAATATTATTATATGGAAAAGCAGTTTGTGCAGCATCCGGGAATTGCTGACGGGACAGTAACAGATCTGGATCTGCTGGCAGCAGTATGTGATGCGGAAGCCGGTGATCAGGGCTTGATTGGAATGGAAGCAGTTGCACTTTGTGTATTAAACTGTACAATTGATAAATATAAAGAATTTCCATCTCAGATTCGATATGTAGTATATCAGGGAAAACCAACTCAGTATGCGGTTGTAACAGACGGTGCTTTGCTTAAGCGACTGAAAGGTCAGTTTGAGGACAGAACCAATGCTTATGCGGCAGCAAAAGCAGCAATGGAAATGTTTAATAATTATGTAAACCGTGGTACAAAGAGAGTACTTAAGGGATTTTCAACAAAGGACTTTAACTATAAGTTTTTCATGACTCCTGCAGCGTTCTGGTCTCAGAATCTTAATTTCAGCAAACTGGAATATGAGCAGTATAAAGGACATGTATTCTTTGTAGACTGGATTTCCGGCTGACCGGATAATAAGTGACGCATCAACACTTTAAGTTGATGAAATCAAGCTGGAATATATATGAAATTCCTTGACAAATAAAATCTGTATTTGTATACTTTCAGTTATGTAGGAATTTGGAAAAGAGCCAGAAAGGTCTTTCCGAGTATCCATAAGATATGAAAAAGCACAGATGGGAAAAAGTAACGTAAGGAAAGCAGACAGAGAGCAGCCGGCGGGTGAGAGGCACGTGTGGAACTTATGTGAATACCTCCCGGAGCTCTGCACCGAACATTTTATAACTGATAAGTAGGCTGCAGCGGAGTGGCATCCGTTAACATGCTTAAGTAATAGGAAATCCGTTGTTTTTAACTAAATCAAGTAAGTCTCCTGCTTCAATTGCGAAAAGCAATAAGCAGTGGGTGGGGACTTGCTTGTATCAGGAAGAGTGCAAGCTCTTTCTGATAAACTGCGGAGCAGTTATTTGGTTATGAGCAAGTAGCGAAGCGGATTGCGAATATCCGCTTGACTATATGGTAATTTATGAACATGAAGTAGAGTAGAATGCGAATGTCCGCTTTATTTATTATAGCTTTACGGAATAACAGGGGGAAAAGAAAAATGGCCGAAAAAGTTGATAGAAGAGTACGGAAAACAAAAGCACAGCTTCGAGCAGGATTAGCACGTCTTATGCAGAAGAAGAGTATTAAAGAGATTACTGTGAAAGAACTGGTGGAAGAAGTAGATATCAACCGTTCCACGTTTTATCTTCATTATACAGATATTTACCAGATGTTAGAATCTATTGAGGCGGAACTGATGGATGAAGTTTCTCATTTAGTAGAAGATTATCCGCTTGATCCTCTTAATAATAAGGAGAGTTCTTATCCGTTTATTGAGCAGATTTTTACAATTTTGGATAATAATAAGGATATTTGTATTGCACTGCTCGGAAAAAATGGGGATATGGCGTTTGTCAGCCGAATCGAAAAGCTGATTGCGGATACAGTTCTGCATCGTCTGTCTATTCGTTTGCCTAAGGATAATCGGGATATTGAGTATGCGTACGCCTTTTGTCTGAATGGATGTGTAGGAATGATCAAGACATGGCTCTCTTCTGAAAACCAGGAATCTACACAGCATATGGCAGAGCTTACCCATAAGCTGATTGATAATACAACACATATGTATTTGGAACAGGCTTTAAGATAAAATAAGAGCTGATGTTTCACGTGAAACAATAATAAATAAAATACGAAAATGGGGTTGTCGCACTGACAATTGTTGCCTCCATATAGGACTTTTATATTTCATTGTCCTATATGAGGGTAGCATATCACAATGTGACAACCCCATTTTTTTATGCCATAGGTGATTACTCCGTAATGTTCCAATGACACAAAAAAATCTCCGGGCAGGATCACGCTGCGCCGGAGAGAAATTATGCCAATTATGCCGCTGAAGCAATCTGCCGCAGGAGGAGAATCCTGCAAGCAGGAGCTTTTTTGTTTACAGAAAAATTGATACCTGCTCCAGAAAATGCTCAGGATCTTCGATGTGAGGAAGATGTCTGGTATCAGGAATTGTTGCAGTTTCAATAGAAGAATTCAGTTTCTGATACTCTTCGGCAATGAGAGAACCAGAAGCCTCTTTTTTGCCGGAAATGATATAAATGCAGGCATCAGAAGATTCAACTGCGTTGTTGATGCTGATATTCAAATACTTGCCAATATAGCTAGAATAGAGATATTTGGCGTTGGAACCACCTTTATGCGCGGATTCATAATAAGTATCTACAAGTGTATCGGTCACGTGAAACGGATTATAAAATAACTGTTCCATAAACATGCTGCTGATAGCCTCACGTGCACATGCGATATGATAGATCAGTGTTCCGAAGACAGGAAGTTCGATTATGTGTTTGAATAATTTATTGTCTTCACATGGGGCCTGCTTCAGTGAACTGAGACTTGGTGGATTTACAAGCATGATCTTGCGAATATAGTCGGAATTATTATGATATGCCATGATTGCAAAAGAACCGGAAAAACCACTGGCAATAATATCTGTTTCTTCGTGAATTACATTCTTAACAAAGTCGCAGAGAAGCTGCACAAATACAAAATTTGTGTAGGTAATCTCTGCCTTTTCAGAGCGTCCACAGCCCAAAAGATCAATCGTGTAAACGGTATGTTCTGTTGCCAGCTGATTTTCAACGGCATTCCATTCATAGCCAGATGCGCCTGGCATTATATCGTGAACGAGAAGCAGTGGAGAACCATGTCCCTGCTTTGTATAGTGGATTTTTCCAAAACGCCAGTCATATGTTTTACCATGTGGTTGCTCCAGCATATCTTTAAGCTGAGATGTGGCATCTATAAAACGATTTGTAATATGAATAACTCCTGTGGCTGTTCCTAATAAAGCAGCAAGAGTAAGTAGTTTATGTCCGTTTTTCTTCATTGAAAGCCTCCTGAAATTCGTATTAAATGATTTGGGAAAATACTGTTCGATGCACTAAAATTCACTGATCTGATGGTATTTTTCTGAATATTTTCTGGCTTTTATTATACGCTATTGGTGGAAAATTTACAATGCTTTTGTAGATTGGAGTAAGGAAGGTAACATGTGAAACAAGATAGAAAATGAGCGATATTTTTTATATCGAATCAGGAAAGTTCCCATCTCCTTGTGAAGCTACGAGAAACAAAATGTGGTGTGTGGAGGGATGAGGTTGTATCAGGAACACAAGCAGGTCCTGATACAACCGTGAAGCAGTTATTCGGTTATGAGTAAGTAATAAATGCGGATGAATTTATTTACTTGACTGTTTTACAGTGTATGTTTCACGTGAAACATATATTGCATGTAATACAGGCAAATAGTTCCTTTTTAACCAAATCAAGTAAGTCCCCTGCTTCAATTGCGAAAAGCAATAAGCAGGGGGATTGATTGTATCAGGAAGAGTGTAAGCAATTTCTGATAAACTGCGAAGTAGTTAATTATTCGGTTATGAGCAAGTAGTGAAGCAGATTGCGAATATCCGCTTCACTTAGTGAGAGGCAGGAGATTTTTTTTGACAAATGTAAAGCAATTATGCCATAGATGCTGTAGTTATTTACGGAGGTGCAGCTATCTACTGGACAAGCGGATATTTGCATCTCGCATTGCTCGTAGCTCTGCACCGAATAAATTGCACCACAGTTTATGAGTGAATAAATACTCTGCCGGTTTTCACTTGCCATAGCTGTGGTTGTGGATACAGAGAGTCAAATTATACAGGGTTTCCCAGAATAATATTGATTAAAGTTTTATTCAGCATAATAGTGCGGTTCCAGGGATTGATGATTACTCCTTCAATAGATGGTTCCTGGAGTGCTGCGTGAAAAATTTTGTCAATGTCTGCTGTGAAAGTAGACATGATCTGGCTGCTGCCTTTTAATTCTTCGTCAAAACTGGTAAAAGCAGCCCACCATTGTTTTCCATCACCGGTTTTTATAGCCTGGAGATTAATCTTTCCATCACCTTTTGGTGGTTCTACAGCTACGATCAGCTGAGCATACTCTTTCATTCTGCGACGAATTACCGTGAGAACGTGCGCCAGCATTTCTTCAGTGGCATCCTGCTGGAGAGCAGCGATTGCAGTTTCGATTTTGTCATTTCCCTGAAGCGTTTTATCTAATTGAGCCTTTGCCTGATCTTTGTTGGTTGGATTCATGATAGAAATATTCCTTTCGATATAGATAGATTGTTCGTGATTGTATTATAGCATTTCAGGAAATAGAGCGGCAAGATTAAGTTAAACGCAAACGTGCCTGCATCTGCGGGGGTATGGAGTAGGGACGGAGATTTTTATCGATAAATTATATGGCGATAGTGTAAAGAGATAAGCTGAGAATAAGAGAAGAAGAACAAGGGGGGAATTCATAAAGATTTTGAAAAGAAAAAAATGATATTTGACAAAAGGGATAGTAGTATGGAATGAGAAAAGAAAAAACATATGTCCAATATATCGGACTTTTCTGCGAAGGTGGGAAATGAAAAAAGAAATACGTCAAAATACGAAGGTTTAACGCTAAAAACGATATAAAAGTACGGTTTATAGTACCGCAATAATATATGTGTACGATTTATAGTACATATATAAAAATGCACAAAAACACCCAAACACCGTCATGTGCACCTGCACGCAGTCGAGCAGATATTCGCAATCCGCTTCGCTGCCTGCTCATAACCAAATAACTGCTCCGCAGTTTATCAGGAGAAACTTGCACTCCTCCTGATACAAGCAAATCCCCACCCACTGCTTATTGCTTTTCACAATTGAAGCAGGGGACTTACTTGATTTGGTTAAAAATACGATGAAAGATACGAAAAAAATAGAAAAAATAATGCTGTTTTTGCTGCAAATGCCTGCTTAACAATGATCTGGATGGCCTACATGCCTCCTGATAAGCTACGAAGTAGTTATTCGGCTATGGGCAGGCAGCGAAACGGATTACGAATATCCACTTGACGGCCCATATATAGAAAAAAGAGGCGTTTTAGGGCGCCTGAGAGCTGTTATTTTGCTGTGTTTCTGCTATGTTTGAGCTGGTTTTGACGAGGACAGGAGACAAATAATACATAATGGGATATTTCGGAAATAAAAAATATAAATACGCCGCTTCGCGGCGTATAACCAGGAAAAAGGAATAGCACAAAATGAAACTTGCTGGTTAAAATGAAAAAATAATACGCTTTTCCTGTACAATATAAATTCAACTATACTAGCGATAAAACTCTTGTAAAATAAGCGTTTTTAGTAACTTGTAGTTTCTATATATTATATAAAAATGATAAAAATGGCAAAAATCAGACATTCCTAAAATACGCCAAAAATCACTGTTTCATTTTGCTATATATCAAAATATGCCATTATATTTTCTAAAATGATACCAAAAAATCTTTTACAACATTTCGCTCTTCATCGTAGTATCAGTTGTTTTTGCTTTTATCCTGAAGGGAAATAGAGAGGCGTTTGAGTAATTCGATATATAGAAGCAAGACATAACTACATGACAAATGTAAATGATTTTATCTATCCAATCGAATTAAGTAAGTCTCCTGATTCTATTGCGAAAAGAAATAAGCAGAGGGTGGGGCCTTACTTGATTCAGGTCAAGCGGATATTCGCAATCCGCTTCGCTACGTAGCTCTACACCAAATAGCTGCTCCGCAGTTTATCAGGAGGAGCTTGCACTCCTCCTGATACAAGCAAGTCCCCCACCCACTGCTTATTGTTTTTCGCAATTGAAGCAGGGGACTTACTTGATTTGGTTAAATGGTGACAAACTTGGGGGCATATACGCTGAAAAAGAGCAGCAATTGCTGATAATAAAATATGAAATAATTGCATTCATAAATGTATAACAGAACGTGCCAGGCAGTAAGAGCTGCATATTGTAAGAAATGTAAGAAACTGCCATGCAGGTACTGAAATACGCGCGGTCAGTTTTGCAGTAAGAACAGCAAGCATATTGTAAGGCAAAATCCGGTAAAAACGCTGGCGTTCAGTTCTGTGGCATTACAGTAAAAATACTGTGGGAGGGAGGTGGAATCATTACGGAGATTACGTATGGGACCGATCTTTTTGAGGCATTCCTGGAACTGCTATAGTATTGTAAGAGGGAAGTGGAATCATTGCCCTGAGAAGAATCATCTGTGGTTTTGCAATAAAACAGAGTATTGTAAGGGCAGTTTAAGAGCACTGTGGTTTGGGTATACTATACAATAAATAAAATAATTCAAAACCCATTTTCTATTGTTTCACGTGAAACATTATGTGGCGGTTTAAAAATAAAAGTGTTATAATGGTATCCAATGAGTAAAAATCCCTTAAAAAATACAAAAAAGGAGGGGTAAAATGGGACGAATCATTGCAGTTGCCAATCAGAAAGGCGGGGTTGGAAAATCAACAACGGCGATTAATTTATCGGCCTGCCTTGCTGAAAAAGGGAAAAAGGTTCTTGCCATTGACATAGATCCGCAGGGAAATACCACAAGTGGACTTGGCGCAGACAAGAATGCAGTAGAAAATACCCTTTACGAGCTGCTGCTTGGAGAAGCAGAGACCAAAGATACCATTATAAAAAACGTAGTAGATAATGTTGACCTGATACCATCGAATATGAATCTTTCCGGTGCTGAGATTGAGCTGGTAGATCTTGAGGATAAGGAATATATCCTGAAAAAGATTACTGACAAACTGCGTCGGAAATATGATTACATAATCATGGATTGTCCGCCGTCACTGAGCATGCTGACAATCAATGCCCTGACGGCGGCAACTTCTGTTCTGGTGCCGATTCAGTGTGAATATTACGCACTGGAAGGTCTGTCACAGCTGATACATACCATCGAACTGGTGAGAGACAGATTGAATAAACGTCTGAAAATCGAAGGCGTGGTCTTCACCATGTATGATGCCAGAACAAATCTGTCACTCCAGGTTGTAGAGAATGTAAAAGAAAACCTGGATCAGAATATATACAAAACGATCATTCCGAGAAATGTACGACTTGCAGAGGCTCCAAGCTATGGAAAACCGATCAATCTGTACGACTCAAGATCTACAGGAGCAGAAAGCTATCGTCTTCTGGCAGAAGAAGTTATCAGCAGGGAGGGCGAATAATGGCTGCAAGAAAAACAGGAGGCCTTGGAAGAGGTCTGGATGCACTGATTCCTAATAAAGCCGGTGGAACGTCAAAGGAAACTGTAAAAAGGACAAGATCTACGGGAAAGAAAGAAAAAACGGAAGCACAGGAAAAACCTGCGGCAGAACGTCTTGTAAAAATTTCCAGTGTGGAACCGAATCTGAATCAGCCGAGAAGGCATTTTGATGAGGACGCACTGATGGAACTTTCTGAGTCTATCAAACAGTATGGCGTTCTTCAGCCGCTGCTGGTATCAGATAAGAAGGATTATTTTGAGATCATAGCAGGAGAGCGTCGCTGGAGAGCAGCCAAGATGGCTGGTCTTAAGGAAGTTCCGGTTGTGGTAAAAGAGTTTACGGACCAGGAGATCGTGGAGATTTCTCTGATTGAGAATATTCAGCGGGAAGATCTGAACCCTATAGAGGAAGCAATGGCCTACAAACGTCTGATGGAAGAGTTTCACCTGAAACAGGATGAAATCGCAGACAGAG
>OLNF01000421.1_pt1 | contig 36960 bp, 33 predicted proteins | sample 1673061 | NCBI WGS metagenome assembly OLNF01 (sample SAMEA3136751, study PRJEB25190) | human gut metagenome
TACTTCTTTCTTTGGTTGCTCCCAGTGCAAGCGAACCCTCATAATAGCTCTCCGGTACACTGCGGATCGCAGATTCTGTAACACCGATGATCGTCGGAAGGATCATCATTCCAAGCAGTACGCTTGCTGCCAGCATACTGGTTCCGGTTCCGCCAAATGTCTGTCTGATCAGTGGAACAATAAGAACCAGTCCAAAGAAACCATATACAATAGACGGTACACCAGCCATCAGTTCAATTCCTGATTTCAATGGTCTGTAGATTTTTTTCGGGCAATAACGCGCCATAAAAACTGAAGTAAATAATGCAATCGGCACACCCAGAAGAATAGCACCTGCAGTTACATAAATGCTCGCTACGATCATTGGAAGAATTCCAAAAATGTTATTTGACGGCTTCCACTTTGTTCCCAGCAGGAACTTCAGCGGACCGATCTTCCCGATAGCCGGGATTCCATTTGCAAACAGAAATGCACAGATCAGAAACACTGCCAGCACTGACGTACAGGCTGCGATCAGAAATACACATTTCATGGCCTTTTCCTTAAAGTGGTTCATTCATTACACCTTTCTTTCTCTGTTTCCAAAAACTCTTCTCACATATAAACAGTCCGCCTGCTGCATTCCCGTAACCAGACGAACTGTTTTTATTCTTATAATACATTGCACTACGGATTATGCTTCGCTATACAGCGTATGTGATTTTTCTTCTCTGCAATTCGTGCAGATCGTGTATCACTGCCGCAACCCATAGGTTGTTTCTCAAGATCCGGATTATTTAGCAAGATCTTCCCATGTAGTAGTCTCACCTGTGTACACTGATTTTACCTGGTCACTTGTAAGTTCATCAATATCATTGTCTTTATTAACGATTACTGCAATACCATCTCTTGCGATAACAGTAGCTGTAAGTCCAAGGTCTTTTTCATCATCTTTCAGTTCACGGGATGCCATACCGATATCACATGTTCCTTCAGCTGCCATATTTACGCCTGTTGTAGAATCACTCTGCTGAACTTCTACTGTTACGTCTTTGTTTACTGCTTCATAACCTTCTGCAAGTTTCTCCATAACCGGTGTTACAGAAGAAGAACCAGCTACAACGACTTTACCGGAAACACCATCTGCTGCTTTATACGCTTCTGCATCAGCAGCTTCTTTGATATATCCGTTGTCCTCTACGATCTGCTGTCCGTCAGAACTCATGATGTAGTTTACGAAATCTTTTGCTGCATCGCTTTCTTTGTCAGATGTAAGAATGTTGAATGGACGTGCGATCTTGTAGGAATCATTGGAAACATTCTCTACAGTTGCTTCTACACCGTCAATCTTAACTGCTTTTACTGTATCATCCAGAGAACCAAGTGAAATATATCCGATTGCATTCTCATCACCTGCAACTGTTGTCATCATAACAGATGTGCTGTTTGTAACACTTGCTTCATCTGTAGTCATATCTACTTTCTCGCCATCCTGCTCTTCCTGGATACCAAACAGTTCTACGAAAGCACCTCTTGTACCGGAACCATCCTCACGGGATACAACTGTGATGTCTCCGCTTGCTGCACTTACGATTGTTGTGAAAGCTGTTGCTCCGATTACTGCTGCTGTAAGGATTGTTGCGATTTTTTTCTTCATGATAATTTTCTCCTCTTCCAATGAGCCATGTTTTTTATAAAGTGAACGGCTCATTTTTTTGATTTAATATTTTAATTTTTTATATCTTGTTGCCTCATTTACAAGTGCCATTATAAAAACGAAAAGTAAAATCCAAAATCACGCTATCGTAAAATTTCTGTAAAAAAATACGCTCTCTTGTAAAACCTGTTTTATCGTGCTATCATGAAATCAGACGGATTATAATGAATGTACACTTCGTACTCTGTTTGATAAGAAAGATAAATATATGTATGAAAATAAACAGCAAAGCAAACTGGATCGTCAGAAGTCAGCCGGATATTCGCAATTGAAGCAGGGGACTTACTTGATTTGGTTAAATTATAAAGGAGAAAATATAAATGTCAGATTCAAGATGCGATAAAGCAATAGAAAAGAAACACAACGGATACAACTGCGCGCAGGCAGTTGCCTGTTCTTTCTGTGAGGAAGCTCACATGGATGAAGAAACACTTTTTAACCTTACACAGGGATTTGGAGCAGGATTTGGAACTATGGACGGCACATGCGGCGCAATCTCAGGTACTGCAGTTGTTGCAGGACTGATAAATCAGAACAGGATGGAAACTTCCAGAGATGTCCGTTCTGTCATGAATCAGTTTAAACAGCAGAATGGGTCCGTTATCTGTAAAGATCTTAAAGGCATTGAGACAGGGAAAATGCTCCGCTCCTGCGATGACTGTGTCAGAGATGCAGTGAAATTTCTGGAGAATGTATTGAACGAAGAGAAATAAATTATTTCCTATATAATAGCAGCATAAATCGCTGTATGCCAGTTCTCTTATATCTGGTATACAGCGATTTTTTAATTATGATTTTTCTCTGCATGACAAACTTAAATCGTCAGACAAAGGCAGCTCTATTTATTTTACATCCGCATGCTCATCTGCTTCATAGTCAAAAAAATCAAAATCAGCAGTGTGAGAATGCATCATACGGTCTCCGCATGTGATTCCTACGAAGGTTCCTGTGAATTCTCCGAAATTGGAATATTCATCAGAGAATTTGGATGTGTCGAAGCATGGTCCGATCTCACTGTAATCTTCTCCATCGAGAGACCAGAAGAACTGTGAATTTCTTCCGTTGATCTTCAGCTTCATCCAGATATCTTTTCCATCCTCTACAAAGGTTCTGGAATCTGGGAATTCTTTCTTCTCACCGTTCTCTACCTGCATAACAGCAATGGCACTGTGATTCAGTGTTTCGCTGAAATACTTATAGAGATAAACAAAATTCATGTTGTCATAATACAGGATCAGTCCTGCTGTATGCTGATAGCTGAGCGGTGTAAAGTCCAGCTTTGTTCCAACTGTTGCCTGTACACTGGTAAGCTTTCTCGCAAGAATGCTCGCTTTATTCAGAGAGCATCCGGATTCCTGACCACGCAGTCTTGCCCAGCCTGGTCTTGCTTTCAGATCGACAAAGGAAAGTGGATCAATACGTGGTGCATAATATTGGATACCAAGCTCTTCAGAATCGAAATCATCATGAGAAGGAAGTGGTCTCACCGGTGCTTCCGGCAGACTGCTCTCTTCTACAAATTCCTGTGCCAGATTTCCTCCATCTTTCATACGCAACCATCCGTCTTCTGTCCACTCCATGCGCTGGATCGCAGTCTCACGGCCAAGTGTACAGCGCAGTTCCGGTACGAAAGGACGGGAAGTCAGATGTACCAGCCAGGTTTCGCCATTCGGAAGATCCACATAGCTTCCATGTCCGGATTTCTGCAGCTTGCTTTCCGGGTTGAAGTATCTTGGTTTCAAATGATCCCAGTCAGCTCTCTCATTATAATCTCCAGGGCAGGAAGTTACGATCGGATTACACGGATCTGCCTCATACGGACCATAAACGTTTTTGGAACGCCCCATAGTTACACCATGATAATATCCTGTGCCGCCTTCTGCGCACATAATATAATAATATTCACCACGTTTTGTCAGATGTGGTGCTTCGATACATCCACGGTCTGTACCGCCTCTCCAGAAACGTTTCGGCATACCTACAACTTTCTTTGCCTTCGGATCATATTCTACAATACTGATCGGGCCCGGTTTCTCATACTCGCTTCTTGTCTCCCATTCCAGTGCCACTACATATTTTTTGCCGTCATCATCATGGAACATGGAAGCATCAAATCCTGTAGAATGAAGATAAACAGGTTCACTCCACGGTCCCTTTGGATCTTTTGCTGTGATAACGAAATTATCTACATCAAAGTATCTGGCATTCATAGAATTCATCACACCATATACTACATAAAACAGGTCTTCTGCTTCACAATAAGTCAGGCACGGTGCCCAGATTCCCTTGGCACTTGGAAGTTTCTTCAGATCAGGATCATCTGCATTCTGAAGTGCATGAGAATAAAGTTCCCAGTTTTTCATATCGCGTGAATGATAAATCGGAATTCCCGGAAACCACTCAAAAGAGGAAACTGCAAGGTAGAAATCGTCACCTTTTCTGCAGATGCATGGGTCGGCATGAAAGCCTGGAAGAATTGGATTTTGGATCATGGAAAATGCCTCCTTTATAAATTATTTATTCACAACAATAGATTTTTCATGGAATGTTTTCAATCAGCTAAATACTATTCCTTTTTCCTGCTTTTATTATAAAATAATTGCATCTGCTCTGCCAGATGTGATAGTATCTTTCTGACAGGTCAATAGTATCTTTAATTTTTTTCGGGAGGATTACATGAAAAAAATTTTAACTCCGACCAATTATGAAATGATTCCTCTGAATGAGCTCACAAATGTACGTTTTTATACATCAACAGATCCCGGCAGTTATGTTGCTTCTCACTGGCATGATGCAGTTGAGATTCTTTATCTTCAGGAGGGCTCTCTGACTGTTACTCTGGAAAATATCTCTTTTCCTGTTGCATCCGGTCAGTGTATTCTGATTCCTCCGAACCAGATACACTCCACACTCTGCACCAGTCCCAACCGCGCGATCGTTTTTCAGATTCCGGTATCTTTCATTGAAAAATTTATTCCTGATGTAAAGCAGCTGCAATTTTCCCTTCAGGATCCGGTCAAAGACAGACATATGCAGAAAAAGATCGAATTATTGAAAGATTCTCTCCTGAAAATGCAGTTTTTCATGGAGTCCGATTCTCCGGGATCTGTATTACGTTTCAACAGTCTGCTGTTTGAAGTTCTTTTTCAGTTATATCAGAACTTCTGTTTTCATGCTTCTGCTCCGTCAAAGGATACTGCCAGAAGAAACCGAAATCTGGAAAAGATCACTCCTGTTCTGAATTATATCAGGGAAAACTACAACCGTCTGATCCCGCTTTCGGAAATTGCAGACATCGCTGCGCTCCAGCCGAAATACTTCTGCCGTTTCTTTAAGAAATGTATGGGAGTGACCTTTCTGGAATATCAGAATGAGATCAGGCTGTCATATATTTATAATGACCTTATAAGCACAGATGATCCGCTCGCACTGCTCCTGGACAGACATGGATTCAGCAATTATAAATTGTTCCGCAGGATCTTTCGGGAACGCTTTCAATGTACACCAATGGAATTAAGAAAAGAAAGGATTGAAACACACTAATGGAAAAAGCAGCAAAATCCAAAGAAATGGATATGCTGAATGGCGGGATTGCAGGAAAACTGATCCTGTTTGCAATTCCTCTGGCATTCAGCAGTATTTTGCAGCAGCTGTTTAACTCTGCAGATGTGGCTGTAGTTGGACGTTTTGCAGGTGATACAGCACTGGCAGCGGTTGGAAGCTGCGTGGCACTTGTCGGTATTTTTGTAAACCTTATCGTCGGGCTATCTGTTGGACCGAATGCTGCACTGGCTACTTTAATCGGACAGAAAAAAAGAGAGCAGATTAATGACATGCTCCATACGATCCTGACATTTGGTGCAGTTCTTGGACTTCTTCTTATGTGTCTGGGAATGCTTTCTGCCAGAGTTATTCTGGAGCTCTCTGGCACTCCTGAAAGTGTAATGAGCCAGGCACTTTTATACATCAGGATTTATTTTCTCAGTATTCCGTTTATGGTAATCTACAATTTTGGTTCCGCTATTCTCAGAAGTTTCGGAGACAGCCGGAGACCTATGTATTATCTGATTTTATCTGGAACTGTAAACGTGATCCTGAACTTGTTTCTGGTTATTTGTTTTCACCTTGGTGTTGCAGGTGTTGCGATCGCGACTGTGATTTCCAATGTACTCAGCTCTGCTTTGGCCATCATTCATCTGAGCCGGAGACCGGATGAATTTCAGTTCCGCTTCCGGGATATGAAAATTGAAAAGAACGCATTAAAAAAAGTTCTGGCAATTGGAATCCCTGCCGGAATACAAGGAGCGATCTTCTCTGTATCAAATGTATTTATCCAGAGCGGAATTAATTCTTTTGGAGAAAATGCGATCGCAGGATCTTCACTGGCGTTAAATTTTGAGTATTTTACATATGATATTGCCTCTGCATTTGCTCAGACCGCCGTGAACTTTACCAGTCAGAATTACGGTGCCGGAAACGTAAAAAGATGCAAAAAAGTATTCTGGTTATGCCTGCTCTTTGGTTTTGGTTTTACAGAAATCCTGGCAATTGTGTTTATGATCTGGGACGATTTCTTTGTAAGTATCTATACTACCAGCAGTGCTGTCGCAGTTTACGGACTGATACGAATGCATCATGTATGTTCCCTTGAGGGACTGACTGCTACCTATGAAGTGGAAAGTTCCGCACTGCGAGGCATGGGCAAATCCCTGGAACCATCTATTATTACAATCCTCGGAACTGTGGTTTTCCGTCTGATTTGGATGGTGACTGTGTTTAAGTGGATTCCTACTTATGATATGCTGATGAATGTGTATCTCGCTTCATGGATCTTTACAGGAGGAGCTATCTTTATTGTTTACTGGCATCATATGAAGAAAGTCAGTAAATACGGGATTCACTGATTACTGAATTTCCCTTGCAATACAGTATTCCTGCATATATGATAGTTATATCGAGACTGTGAGAGTTACGTTGCGACTGTGAATGTTATATTATAATCGTGGAAATTACATTATGACTGTGAAAGTTACATTGTATTACATAAATATTATTATCTGGAGGACAGTAAAATGATAGTATTTGTTTACCGCAAATGCAGTACCTGCATGAAAGCCCTGAAATGGCTGGATGAGCATGGAATCAGCTATGAAGAACGTGCCATTAAGGAAGAAAATCCTACCTATGAAGAATTAAAAAAATGGTACACCAAAAGTGAACTGCCGCTGAAGAAATTCTTCAATACAAGTGGGATGCTCTATAAGGAAATGGGATTGAAAGATAAGTTAAAAGACATGTCTGAAGATGAACAGTTGAAACTTCTTGCCACAGACGGAATGCTGGTGAAACGTCCACTGGTAATCGGAGATGACTTCGTACTGACTGGATTCAGGGAAAAAGAATGGATCGAGGCTATGCACGTATGATGTGCATAGCCTCGCTTTTTTCTGTAACAGTAAAAATGGCGGGAAATCCCGCCATAATTTAGTTCTGTTCTTTTTCGTATAACTTCTTAATCTTTTCTGCTACCTGCTGCAGTTTCTGAGCGCGGTGGCCGAAGATTCTCAATGCCAGATCTCCGGTTGTGAGGCGGGTGACGCCGCCGTCTATTTCTGGGTCTTCATCGAGAATCTGCCAGATTTTTTCCTGAAATTCCGGATTGGTTGCTGAATCTGCTGGTTTTACAGTTCCAGATTCCTGACTGCACTTTTCACTATCTCTGCTACAGATTTTAGAGAGAAACAGGTTTGCCATATGTGTGTAACCTTCATACATTCCGATTCCTTCCATCGGCATTTTGTCCGGTTCGTAGCGGGTATTGTCGCGGTAGATCAGTTTATCGCCTCTGTACAGCAGAACTTTTGAGGAAAATCTACGGTACTGAAAGCGTTCGTCGTGTGCAGTTCGACCGCAGGAGATGATTTCCAGCAGAAATAGACGGGAGGTTTCGTCTTCAAGATGGATGGTCATTTTGCTGTCAAAGGCTGACTGCGCAAAGGGGATGACTGGCTGGGGATAGTAGTATAATGTGGCGTTTTTGTCTACCTGTACTTCGATGGTTCGGGCGGCTGAACCTTCGTCCATTTTGTGAATTTTCTCAAAGGACTGGGACAGGACTTCCAGGTCTGCACCTTCTTTTACATGATAAGAAAATTCCTGAGAATCGCCCGCCATGATTCCGGCGGATGCACAAAGAGGCATGATCTGGATACCGCCATTTTCTTTTTCGAATGGCGTCATGATTTTATATGGAGCCGTAAAGGACAGGTCCTCAAGGATAGTCTTTCCGTCTTTTAAAGCTGCGCAGGCACTGATACGGGATATCTTTCCAAATTTGTTATCCATAGGCGTATTCCTTTACATTCCTTCTAAAAGTACGTTTTTCTTGATCCACTCTACTACTTTATCTACGTTCTCATCTCCACGGATATTTGTAAACTGGAATGGTCTGTCACCACGCATTTTCTTAGAGTCTCTTTCCATTACCTCAAGGCTTGCACCTACATATGGAGCGAGGTCGATCTTATTGATGACAAGAAGATCGGAACGTGTAATTCCAGGGCCGCCTTTACGCGGAATCTTGTCTCCTTCTGCTACATCGATAACGAAGATTGTCGCATCTACTAACTCCGGACTGAATGTTGCAGACAGGTTATCTCCGCCGCTTTCGATGAAAAGAAGTTCAATATCAGGGAAGCGTTCCATCATCTCATCTACTGCTTCCAGGTTCATGGAAGCGTCTTCACGGATGGCTGTATGAGGGCATCCGCCGGTCTCTACGCCGATGATTCTTTCTACCGGAAGAACGCTGTTCTTTGCAAGAAACTGGGCGTCTTCTTTTGTGTAGATATCGTTTGTGATGACTCCGATGCTGTAGTCGCCTGCCATCTTTCTTGACAGTGCTTCAATAAGTGCTGTTTTTCCGGAACCTACCGGTCCGGCAACTCCGATTTTTACATATGACATAACCGATTTCCTCTTTTCTACTTTACTTGTTGATAGCTTCTTATTATCTGTTTACTGATTTTCCACATATTATTTTTGAAGATTTCATGTTATACACATGATTCTATTTCTATCCACGCCTGAGCCTTGAAAAAACTAATACCAAATTCAAACTACGACATATATAACCTGGAATAAAGCTTTTCATGCTGGATTCCTCTGATATCAAATCCGGGTGCGGAAAGACATAAATCCTCTTCACTTCTGTTCATGACGTCTTTTAATATCTCGTCAAATTCCCCATAGCATCCACTCAGAAGCTGCTGCCCGGATGTCTGGCTGAGGGGAATTGTTTTTACACAGTTGGTAACGATTGCAGATGTCTGCGCATAAAGATAATGTGTCAGCGTTTCTTCCAAAGGAATCTGCATTTCTGCGCAAAAAACTCCGTAAATACAGCAATGGTTCACTGCTTTTCCTTTTCTCGCATCCAGATATTCTCTGAAAATCCCGGTTTCGCTGATATGCAGTCCAAGTTTTTCAATAGTCTTGGCAAAACGAGATCCCATTTTTCTGGCAGCTTCCCGCTGCTCCATGGGGATTCTTGAAGCTTCCAGAAGTTCTTCCAGATACAGAAGTTCCTGCAGGTCTTTTTTCTCTGCAGCTTCGTATGCAAGTCTGGCTGCCAGAAGTTCTGTATATGCAAGATTCCATTTGATTTTGTGAGTAATGTATTCTCTGGCTGTGTTTACATCATGAACAATTCCACGCTGAATGTAAGTCTCAAGTCCCTGAGAATGGGAATAGCCTCCGATGGGGAACAGCGCATCATTTACCTGTAGAAGATAGAACTGTTTTTCTGACATGAAGAACCTCCGTAATTAACATTTATCGTCTCAAATATCTAATCCAATAACTATTTTGCAGTTTAGTCAAGCGGATATATAATCTGCCTTATAGCGTACTCATAACACTCTTTATGGGCACGTTATTAATGATGATGATTATGAATACTTGCAGAAATTCTCTTATCGAAGTCCAGCTTCAGTACTTCTTTTTCTGCCTTAACACCGTGGATTTTCTGGAGCATAACAAGCATTGGCTCGTTGTAGATTGTGATAAATGTATCATTCTCTCCCCAGAAAAGCGGTGCATGTCTGTTGCCGATTTCGTAGCAGACTTTTGCAGACATTTTCTCATGTCCTGGCGTAAGAGAAACACGGATTACTTCACACGGTGGTGTATTTACCACTACCAGTTTCTCCTCATCTGCGTAGATCACATCATCCTGATACAGACCTCTGGCGAGAATGGAATCGTCCATGCGGATTCCTACTTCTGTTCCCTTGTCTGTTGTTTTTTTATGTATTTTCTTGAATGCTTCATGCCATTCAATATCTACATATTCTACTGTTTTTCCTGTAGTATCAAAGTCATGAAGCTTTCCTAAAACCTGTTCACACAGCATTATTTTCGACCTCCAATATCCGATAAAAATTTCTTATCAGATTTATTTTTACCAAATCTGAAGTAACATCATAACTCCAGGGATCCATGCAGTTACGATTCCTTCAAATACCTGAAGATATGGAACAAATTTTCCGAGTTTCTTTCCACAAATGTCTTCCACAAAAGCGGTTCCCCAGAGAATTGCCCACAGATACCAGATTCCTGCCCAGCGGATATCCGGTGTGATTCCCAGTGCAGTGCTTCCTGTAAATCCCTCGATAGTTCCGAAGATCACTGCATTGATAGCTACGAAAGTAGAAAACCATGCAAATGGGATCGGGCTTGCTTTCAGGAATTTACTCAGGGCTACGAAGAGATAGGTAAAACAGAACAGTAATCCTGTTCCTGCTGCATAATAATTGCCCTGCACCAGATTGACAAAGTTAATAAATAAGGAAAGACCGCCCGTGAAGATGTTCATAATGGCGGTTGATTTTCCGTCTACGTTGTATAAGGAACACATGCCGTTATTGATCAGTACAATTCCTACAAATAAAAGACAAACTCCTAACATAATAATGCTCTCCTCTCCTGCTTCTCAGTATATCCTTCTGTATATTCCATTTTATAAACGGAAACCATTTTCTTTAGCAATCATATTTTGAATAGATCCAGCTTATTTTTGTGCAAAAGTCAGAATTTTATACTGACAGGACTGTCATTATATTGTTTTATAGCTTTTTATGAAACTGCATAAATAACAGTCCTGCAAATATTATTTTTATTATCAGATATCCAGAATGTAACTGTTCAGAATTATTTAGAACAGACTGTAAAGCTGTGTCAGCGGAAGTTTTTCTGCCGGTTTGGAAGTAATCTCTTCCCCGTCAACTGTAACCTTATAAGTCTCCGGATCTACAGTCAGTTCCGGTGTTCTGTCGTTAAATACCATGTCTTTTTTGCTGATGTTTCGGCATCCTTTTACAGGTACGACCGTTTTCTCAAGACCGTATTTCTCTTTTACGTTCTCATCCATAGCAGCCTGGGATACGAATGTCAGGCAAGCTTCGTTCTTAGCTTTTCCATGAGCTGCAAACATTGGCTGATAGAAAACCGGCTGTGTAGTCGGGATGGATGCATTTGCATCACCCATTTTGGATGCAATGATCATACCGCCTTTAATAATGATGTCCGGTTTCGCGCCAAAGAATGCAGGGTTCCAGAGAACAAGGTCTGCAAATTTACCCTCTTCCACGGAACCAACATACTGGGAAATACCGTGTGTGATCGCCGGGTTGATTGTATATTTGGAGATATATCTTTTTACACGGAAGTTGTCATTGTCGTGTCCTGCATCTTCCGGAAGTGCGCCTCTCTCGTCTTTCATTTTGCTTGCTGTCTGCCAGGTACGTGTAATAACTTCACCGACACGTCCCATAGCCTGAGAGTCAGAACTCATCATGCTGAAGATACCCATATCATGAAGAACATCCTCTGCTGCGATTGTCTCCGGACGGATTCTGGAATCTGCAAATGCAACATCCTCCGGAATTCTCTTGTCAAGGTGATGGCAAACCATCAGCATGTCAAGGTGCTCATCCAGAGTGTTTACTGTATATGGCATAGTCGGGTTTGTGGAGGATGGAAGTACATTCGGAGCCGCTGCTGCACGGATTATATCCGGTGCATGTCCACCGCCGGCCCCCTCTGTATGATAAGTATGGATGGTTCTGCCACCAATAGCTGCAAGCGTATCTTCTACGCATCCGCCTTCATTTAATGTATCTGTATGGATAGCAACCTGTACGTCATATTCATCTGCCACATTCAGGCAGTGGTTGATAACAGCAGGTGTTGCACCCCAGTCCTCATGAATCTTCAGTCCCATAGCTCCGGCTTTTACCTGCTCAATGAGAGGAGCTTCGTCTGAACAGTTACCTTTTCCAAGGAAACCAAGATTCATCGGATATTCTTCGGCTGCTTTTAACATCATTCTTAAGTTCCATGGTCCAGGTGTACAGGTAGTCGCGTTCGTACCGTCTGCAGGGCCTGTACCGCCACCGATCATAGTAGTTACACCACTGTATAATGCACAATCGATCTGCTGCGGACTAATGAAATGGATATGGGTATCAATTCCACCTGCAGTTACGATCATTCCTTCACCTGCAAGTGCTTCTGTGGATGCACCAACAGTCATTCCAGGTGTCACACCGTCCATGATATCCGGGTTTCCGGCTTTACCGATTCCTGCGATCTTACCGTCTTTGATACCGATATCTGCTTTGATGATTCCTGTGGAATCCACGATCAGGGCATTGGTAATTACCAGATCCAGGTCACCATCTTTACTGCAGGTTTTTACAGACTGTCCCATACCGTCACGGATGGTCTTACCGCCGCCGAACTTTACTTCATCGCCATAAGTTGTATAGTCTTTCTCTACTTCTATCACAAGGCTTGTATCTGCCAGACGCACCTTATCTCCTGTAGTCGGGCCATACATTGCCGCATATTTGCTTCCGGAAATTTTGGTACTCATTGTTGTCCCTCCTTACAGAAATCCTTTTAATTTCGCAGTTTCCATGGATGCTGCTTTTGTATCGTCAGTTGCCTGTGCACGGGTGAGATCATTCAGTCCGAATACTCTCTTTCTGCCACCCATTTCTGTAAGCTGAACCTCTTTTTCTTCACCCGGCTCAAATCTTACAGAGGTTCCTGACGGAATATCCAGATGATATCCATAGGCTTTTTCCCTGTCAAAAGAAAGGCATTTATTTACTTCAAAAAAATGAAAATGAGAACCGACCTGAACTGGTCTGTCGCCTTTATTTGCCACTGTTACTGTCACTGTTTTCTTGCCTTCATTAAGTGTGATCTCACGATCTGCGGCCATAATTTCACCGATCTTCATGCTCATTTTCCTCCTCACTGAATTGGATTGTGTACTGTCACAAGTTTGGTTCCATCCGGGAATGTCGCTTCTACCTGGACTTCACCGATCATATCAGCTACCCCGTCCATTACGTCATCCTTTGTAAGAATTTTGGTTCCAAGCTGCATCAGCTCTACCACTGTTTTTCCATCTCTTGCAAGTTCCAGGAGTTCAGAACTGATATACGCAAGTGCCTCCACGTAATTCAGTTTCAGACCTCTTTCCTTTCTCTCTTTGGCAAGATTTCCTGCCATATGAAGCATTAATTTTTCCTGTTCTTTGGGATTCAGCCTCATGATATTCCTCCTCTCGAATTGTGCGGGATCATTGAATTTTTTTCGTGATATGTATAAATATTTTCGCCAGATCACATGCGATTCATTCCATTCCAAGGTTACAAATATAAAATAAAACCTCATGAAATACGCAAAAAAGAGCAGGCAACGGGATATCTTTTTCAGACCCCATTGTCTGCTCTTTACACGAAAATTTTTATATAGGGGATTATAACTTGTGTTGCTTTGATGGTCAAGATGTTTTTTGTGAACTTTTTTCGAATATTGTTAATAAGAAAGAATCATGCCCCATAAGGAACTGCCAACATCAGATTCTGCATCGCGAAGTGTGTTACTGGGCACAAAGTGAACAGTAATATCATCACAAATTTCATACAAAATGACACAGGATTCCATTGTTTTGCCGTAAATTTGCATGCTACACTTAGATTATATCTTATGGGCATTTTGCCCGCAAATAGAAAGGTTCAGGCCAGAAGGCCGGGAGGTTTTTATAATGATTATTTATGTTGATGCATCCGTGCTCCAGACCGGAAACGGAACAAAAGAAAACCCGTTCAAAACTATTCAGGAAGCTGCAGTGAAAGCACTTCCGGGAGATGAAGTCGTCGTTGCACCGGGATTATACCGCGAAGCAGTTAACCCGATCCATGCAGGAACAGCTGACAAACGTATCACCTACCGTTCTGCAGTAAAAGGACAGGCTCACATTACAGGAAGTGAAGCTGTCAAAGACTGGGAAAATATAGAAGGAACTGTATGGAAAACAGCAGTTCCAAACGGAATCTTCGGTGATTATAATCCATTCACCACTCTGGTATCCGGGGACTGGTTTATTGCTACCTTTATCGCTCATACAGGAGATGTCTATCTGAATGAAAAGTCTATGTATGAAGTAACAACTCTGGATAAAGTTAAGAATCCACAGAAGAGCAGCATCTCATGGGATCCTGATTTCTCCGTATATACATGGTATGCAGAACAGGACAAAGCTAATAACCAGACTGTTATTTATGCAAACTTCCATGAAAAAAATCCAAATAAAGAAAACGTTGAGATCAGTGTAAGAAGAAACTGCTTCTATCCGGAAAGTGAAGGAATCGGATATATCACACTCTCCGGTTTCCGTATCAGCCAGGCTGCTACTCAGTGGGCTCCTCCTACTGCTTATCAGGAAGGAATGGTCGGCCCTCACTGGTCCAAAGGATGGATCATCGAAGACTGTGAAATCTATGAATCCAAATGCAGCGGTATTTCTCTTGGTAAATATCTGCAGCCGAAAAATGATAACAAATGGTTAAAATGGAAATACAAAGACGGAACACAGACAGAACGTGACTGTATCTGCCAGGCTTCCTATGAGGGATGGGACAAAGAACATATCGGTTCCCATATTGTGCGCAGATGTGAGATCCATGACTGCGGTCAGACAGGCATCGTAGGACATCTGGGCGGTGTATTTTCCATTATTGAAGACAATCATATCCATCACATTAACAACAAGCAGAATCTGGCAGGAGCAGAAATCGGCGGTATCAAAATGCATGCTGCAATTGATGTTATCTTCCGTTGCAATCATATCCACAACTGTACCCGTGGTCTGTGGCTTGACTGGCAGGCACAGGGAACCCGCGTTACAGGAAATCTCTTCCATGACAATGCTCTGCCAAATGATTTCGAAGCAGGCGATGACGCTGTTACAAGCGTAGGCGAAGATATCTTCGTTGAAGTTTCCCATGGTCCGACTCTGATCGACCATAATATTCTCCTGTCCGACCGTGCGCTGAAAATTGCAACCCAGGGTGTTGCCCTTGTACATAACCTGATCTGCGGCGGTTTCGTTTCTGTTGGCATCGGTACTGACAATGGTGCACCTGATATTCCATCTCCGAGATATACTCCATATCACACCAAACATGGAACTCAGGTTGCAGGATTTATGACCATCCTTCACGGCGATGACAGATTTTACAACAACATCTTTGTTCAGAAACCAATCCGTCCATGCATGCAGGATCTGGCTGATCTCATGGGCAGCAACGGCAATATGTGGGATGACTGCAATATTCTCACAGGAACCTTCAGATTTAACGGATATCCTACCTTTGATGAGTGGAATAAACAATTCGAAGGATACTGTGGAATGGGCTCTGAGACAACAGGTAACTGCTATTATGATCACCTTCCTGTATGGGCTGGTGGCAATCTCTATTTCAACGGAGCACGTGCATGGGAAAAAGAAACAGATGCTGTCACAGATACAGAACATTCTGTAGAAATCTCTGTTGAGAAGAAAGAAGATGGCTGGTACCTGAAGACCAACCTGTATGATATCCTGAAAGAAGAAACAGACGGTATCATCTCAACCGAAACACTTGGAATGGCATTCGAACCGGAACAGAAATACGAAAATCCTGACGGAAGCCCGATCATCTTTAACCAGGATTTCTTTGGAAATCACAGAGATGTCAAAACTGTCGCAGGACCATTTACAGATAAAAAAGCAGCTGAGCAGAAGCTCTTTTAATCACAAAATCCCCTGTACCTTGTGAAGAAGCAAGATACAGGGGACTTTTATTAACCTTTAATACCAGAAGATGCGATACCTTCTACATAGTATTTCTGCATGAAAATGAACATAATGATCATCGGGATTGCAGAAACTACCAGAGCTGCCATGATAGCGCTGTAGTGTACCGGCTGTGTTCCGAAGAAGGACTGAACTGCAAGCTGGATCGTACGTTTGTCCTCACCTGTCATAACCAGGAACGGCCACATAAAGTCATTCCAGTGAGCAACGAAGTCAAGGATAAATACAGTTGCATATACTGTCTTGGAGATCGGCATTACAATCTTAAAGAAGGTTCCTGCCGGGCGGCATCCGTCGATTGCAGCAGCTTCGATCAGGTCATCCGGGATATCGCAGAAGAACTGACGGAACATATAGATGGAGAAACATTTTGCAACAAAAGGAATTACCAGTGCAGCAAGTGTGTTAACCCAGCCAAGCTGTGACATTTCGATGTATAACGGGAGCATGATCGCTTCCATCGGAAGTACCATCAGGGCTACTACCAGGTTCATAACCAGACCTTTACCTTTGAAATCAAATTTCGCAAGCGCGTAACCGCACATGGAGTTTACCAGCAGATCCAGCACCAGGATAAGTGCAATGTAAAGTAATGTGTTCTTGAATACCTGAGGAAGATTCATTCTGGTAAATACTTCTACATAGTTGCTAAGTGAAGCAGATGCCGGGAAAAATGTCTTTATGGAGTTCATGTTTGCAAAGATCAGAGCTTCCGGTTTCAGGGATGCAGAGATCATCCAGATCAGCGGAGAAACAAAGATAATACCTATAATGATATTTCCAAAGTAGAACATAAATTTGGAAAACGCTGCTGAAAATTTCATTGATGATTTTTTCATTTTTTTGTCCTCCTTCTCTTAATCTGTTGCAGTAGTTACTTTCTTCATTAACAGTGACATTGCCACAACGATAACGAAGAATACAGTTGCGATTGAGCAGGCATAACCGAAGTTACCTTTCTGGAAGCCCTGTGTATAGATGTAATATACCAGAGTTTTGGTGGAGTTCTTTGGTCCGCCCTGTGTCATGATATATGGCTGTGTGAACAGCTTCATTGCCTGGATCATAGTGATCATAACAACATATTTTATAGTTCCTTTCAGTCCCGGAAGTGTGATATACAGGAACTGATTCCATTTATTTGCACCATCTACAGATGCAGCTTCATACTGGTCTCTTGGGATACCCTGCAGACCTGCCAAAAAGATCATCATCTGATAACCTGCACCCTGCCATGCAGACATGAAGATAATAGAATTCATGGCTGTATGTTCATTACTCAGGAAATTAACCGGGTTCATTCCCAGTGATACCAGCAGAGAGTTAATCAGACCGGTATTTGGATTTGCATTGTAAAGTACTGACCACAGAACAGCGATAACAACCATTGATGTTAACTGTGGGCTGAAATACATGGTCCTGAATATTGCGACTCCACGGAATTTCTTGGAAACCAGAAGTGCCAGTGCAAGAGCCAGTGCACACTGTACAGGTACAACGACTACAGTGAAATATACGGTATTTTTTAAAGCAAGCCAGAAGTTTTTGTCCTGGAACAATTTCTGATAGTTTTCAATACCAATCATCTTTATGGCATCCGGTCTCATGATCTGATATTTAAATCCGGAATAGTAAACTGTATAGATCATCGGTATAACCAGAAATGCGATCAGAAGGATAACTGCCGGAGCGACAAATGCATATGCAGTGATTCTCTCGTCACGTTTTCTGCCGGTTAACTTCGTCTTAGCCATAATCCTTTCCCCCTTTTATTCAGATGCATTTAACCGCATCTATTTCAGATTTAACTTTGCCCGCTGCTATTGCTGCGGGACTTAAAACGGCCGCACCGCAGAAGCGATGCGGCCAGGTTTATGTCCTGATTATTCAGCGTAATATGTATCGTAGTCTTCTGTAAATGTTTCTGCTACTGTGTCAAGTTCAGACTGGATATAGTCGTCATCCACTTCTCCGTTTGTAGCTGCATCAGAAAGGATGTTTGTCATTGCTTCTGCGTATGCAGAGGAGAATGTTGCATAGGAAGGTGTTCTTGGACGCGGAACTGCTGTATTGTTCAGCTGCTCAACCATGAGTGCACGTGTTCCGTCTTTGTAATCAGCCATTGCATCTTCATCATAAGCGGAGTTACGTGTTGCAGGTTTTGCAATTGCTGCTGCATATGTTGCTACGTTCTCGCTGTTCATCAGCCACTGAAGGAATTCACCTGCTGCATCTGCGTTCTCACAGTCTCTGCTGATTGCTGCAGCCCAGTCACCGCAAGGAGAAACAGCTGTACCAGTTTCAGATACCGGATAATATGTTACACCCCAGTCGAAATCTGCACTCTCTTCCAGAGTTGCGATTTCCCAGGAACCGCCAAGCATTGTTGCGCATGCACCGTTTAAAAACTCATTTTCGATCGGATCAATGTTTGCATATCCTTTTGCAATAAGATCTGCAAGGTAAGAAGTTGTTTTTACTGCTTCTTCGCTGTTTACATATCCGTCTGCTTCTGTACCATCTTCGCTGATGTAATCTTTTCCTTCGGAGATGTACATTGGTTCCAATGCATATGGAAGACCTTCGCCGTGGTCCATGATGATGTGTGTTCCTACATAATCATCTGTTGTACACTTTTCAGCAATCTCTGCCATCTCATCCCATGTGATCGGGTTGTCTACTGTACGGGAATCAAGATCATCTGTGTCAACACCGCAATCTTTGAGGTAGTCTTTGTTGTAGTAGAAAGCTACGGAAGATTCTGTTGCACCGATTGCATATAACTTTCCAGCATATGTGTTCTGAGCTACAGATGAAGGAACGAAATCGGAAAGATCATCTTCTGTGAAATAATCATCCAGCGGAATGCTGATTCCGTTTGCTGCATAGTAGGAAACCTGTGGTCCATCTACATAGAAGATATCTGGAAGATCGTTGGATGTTACTGCTGTAGCGATCTTGTTATCGTATGCATAAGAGTCAGAACGGTCAATTGCTTCACGGGATACCTGGATGTTCGGGTTTGCCTCGTTCCACTCTGCGATCTTATCTGTCCACCATGCTTCAACCTGTTCTCTGTCTGTAGGGCTCCAGATTGTAATGTTTACAACATCACCGTCTTTTGCCATTGCCGGTACTGCACCGAGCATTGTAGTTGCAGCCATTGTAAGGGCAAGGATTACGCTCATTCTTTTTTTCATGATTCTTTCCTCCTGATAAAATTGGGTTTGAAGTTTTTTGCTTTACATTTTCTTTTTTCGTTCCGGAAATGTTATTTTATGAAACCCGTTCCATGTTGTCTCTTTTTTTACCACAGCTAAAATGCTGTGGTTTCAAGTGTTGTTTTCGTCTTTTGTGGAACCCGTTTCATATGATGGCTTTATAATAATCTTTCTGCCTTATTTTATCAATAGATTTTACGCCAAAAATCCATATATCTCACTGATTCGTTCATTATCACAATATTCATTCATGATTTTTGTATATTATTCACATATTTTTCTTTATCAAAACAATTTTCTATCTCCTGTCTCACATTTTTCTGGTCTATCGCTGATCAACCACATAAATTCCTCACAGGCAGAACAAATATAAAAAAGAAAGAACAAAAGCGTTCCTAAAGTGCTCCTTTGTTCTTTCTTTTCTCTTTTAAATCATTTATTTTTATATTTTTTATGGAACCGTTACCATTTCGTTGCTATCTGCTACAACATATCTATTGCCTGACTGATTCATATATTCAGATACAGCAAGATTTCGTGATGATCACAAATCTCATGATTACTTCCAGATAGAGCTCATTTCGCAGACTTTTACTTTTGCTTCTGTCTCACTGTTCAGACAGAACACTCCCTTTCTGCCGCTGTTGTAGAAAAGTCTGGTTCCTACATCCTCGCCATCATTCAGATATACTTCAATAGTTCTGCCGTCTACAAAAATTTCTGCATTTCTGCATTCAGATACTGAAGATACAAACTGAACCTTCTCGCTCTTAACTCCTGCCATTTTCAGAGATACTTTTCCCCCTTCAGATACCAGGCTGACGGATTTATCCCCATCCTGTCCCAGAAGAATGTTGAAATCCCCTGCTTTTTCAAATGATACGGACGCATAATATCTGTTATCTGCAATTTCAGTCTTTACCTCAGTGCCGGTGCCTTCATATACAACATCTCCCAGAAGACTATAAACTTCCTTCACCGGTGTAGTGTATACATGCTCATTCTTCACATGGAGTTCTCTCGGTAGAGTCATACTTCCGTAAGCTCCCGGCTCTGTCGCAACATGCTCTCCATAGAAATCACTGACCCATCCGATCAGAATTCTGCGATTTTCATGCTGAAAACTCTGAGCTGCATAACAGTTACTTCCAAAGTCCACCCACTGCTGGGTATGAACATCCATTGCATCTCCATTCCAGTCTCCAACATAATATCTGCACTGCTGATATCTTCCATATTCATCATAATGACTCATCCATGCACCCATAACCACATATCTGTCATCCAATGGGAAGAAATCCGGGCATTCAATAGTTCTGATCTTGGTTTCTTCTGTGATCAGCGGGCACTTATATTTCCAGTTCTCTGCATCTTCTGACTCATACAGAAGGAAGGTTCCTTTTTCATTTACACACGCGCCTAACACAATATAATACTTTTCACCGATTTTGATTGCCTTCGGATCACGAAAATCATAATTAGTTCCTTCCGGTTTCTCACGAATGATCTCTTTCTCCTGATCAAAATGAATCATGTCACGGCTCTTTGTCATTGTCTGATACTGAACAGTATCCCATCCGTCATCCTGTGGTCCGATATGTCTCGTGAGATAGAAGTACACTTCATCTCCCATAGGAAGCGCACTTCCTGAAAAAGCACCGCCCTTGATCGCAAGGTTATCCAGAATCTCTTCCTGCGGCTGTAATACAACCGGGAGATGTGTCCAGTGCACCAGATCTTTGCTTGCTGCGTGTCCCCAGTACATATTATTCCATCCCTGTGCAAAAGGATTCAACTGATAGAACAGATGATAATATCCCTTAAACCAGCAAAGTCCGTTAGGATCATTGTTCCAGTTTACAACAGGTGAGAAATGAAACTGTTCTCTGTATGGAGTATCGATGAAATGATAGAATTTCTCCTTGTCCATTTCTTTGAAATTGTCTGTTGTATCCAACACACAGATTCCATTTTCCAGAATGTTTTCACACTCACTCAAATATGCAAATGTAATAGTAGAGTCCTGTGCAGTAATCTCATATTCTGTGTTTTTTTCTATCGGAAATTTGATCCAGTTTCCGTAGATATGTGCCAGTTCTCTTGTTTCTGTTTTGTTTTCTTTTACATTTTTCAGGCTCACGCTGCCTTTTTTGCCTTCGTCCGGTTTCACAAACAATTCCAGACATTCATAATTCCCTGTATGCATATATAAAAACTCCTTTCTGAATTTTATTATTGTAGTTATATATGAAATAACTGCTCCTACCTCTTGTTACAGGATAAAATCTCATATAAATACACTGTGCATTCTACATGGTACCCGTTCCATATATTTTAAAAAATATTACGCATATTTCCTGTGTTTTTATATGTGGTACCCGTTCCATTTATCTGGATTATATAATGAATAATACTATTTGTCAACAGACTTCTGATTCTTCTCCATGTCTCACAAATATAGGAAAGCTCTTTGTACATTTTTCACATATGTCAAAGAGCTTTTCTATAGTTTTTCTGCCTGAATGCTGTCACCTACAGATCCACAGGATATGTGGTCTGTCCCTGCCGCACTTCTACCGGAATAATTTGCTTATGAGGCACCGGACGGCGTTCCTCGATAAGATCAACCACCGAGTTTGCACTGATTTCCGCAAGCATTTTTATGTTCTGGCAGATACTGGTTGCTTCCGGATAGCAAAGTCTGGTGATATCTGTTCCATCATAAGTAACAACCTTAAAGTCATCCGGAACTTTCCTTCCGGCTTCCATAGCCAGATGCATATAATAAAGAGCAGGCTGGTCAGCCCCGAACACGCCATCTATCCCATCACATTTCTGCATCGCTTTTCTGGCTGTTTCCCAGTAATCTTCATGACCAAATTTGTTCCACTCCATGATCACATCCACAACTTCCACTCCATGCTCTGTCAGAATGGTCTCAAGAATGGCATGTCTGTCGTTAGCCGCAATATCCGGAGCCACACCGGAAATATTCAGAACTTTCCTGCATTTATTTTTTATTAAAATATTAGCAGCCATTTCTCCTCCGGACATATGGTCGGATCCTACCATAGGAATTCCAGCGCCGAAATCTCTGTCAAGGGAAACAATTGTCTTCTTTCTCTTCAGATATTCATCACCCTCCAGCGTATGTGATCCGGTGATAATACCATCTACCATATTTCGGTCCAGCATATCCAGGAATTCCCGTTCCCTGTTGCTGATACCTATGGTATTTCCAATCAGTGTCTTGTATCCCATTTCATAAAGGGCTGCCTCTGTCTGTCTCACATAACTGGAGAAAAACGGATGATCCACATCTGGTACAAGAATGCCTACAATCCCGGTCTTATTGCGGAACAGATTTCGCGCCAGTTCATTAGGTTTATACTGTAATTCTTCAATTGCACTTTCTATCTTTTTTCTTGTATCTGCAGATACATAACCCGTTCCGTTTAAAACTCTGGAAACAGTTCCTACGCCAACCCCTGCCTTACGTGCTACATCTCTTATACTCGCCATATTTTCGTTTCCTTTTACAACTTTATAATCAATTATACATAATATCAGGGTCAAAAGATCAAAAAGCCGTTCGTGCTTGCACGATAAGGCGTTTGAACTTGGGACCCGCCAAACATGAGGAAGTAGCGATTTACGCAGTAAATCTGCGAATTCCAAATGTTTGAGAATTGCGAGAGCTGCTTAGCAGCGGAGCAATTCGTAGATATCAAGTTAGGGCCAAAATACCTTTTGACCCTAACATCATTATACATCCAAGTATAGCACCGGCTTTCTGTTGTTACAATTAACAACCTGCCGAAAAGTACTGCACTTCTTTCGTCAATATGGAACATGTTCCACTGCTTAATTTCAGCCTTTGTTCACATTCTCTTTCTTCGCAGATTTCACTTTCTCTGTGCAGATTTCAGCATTTTTGTAGATTTACGGATACACCATAAACATGTCGGAAAAATATAGCAGGTAGCTGTCACCCATGCAGTCTGGTCTGCGAAGCAGATGGCTGTAAAACCGAAGGTTCCTACAAATCCAAGACTGACAACAGTTCTGGCGATCATTTCTGTTACGCCGGAGAAAACAGCTCTGCCGGAATATCCAAGTCCCTGAGTTACCATACGGGAGGCATTCAGGATACCGAGACTCCAGTAGAAATATCCCATGCATCTGAGATATTTTGCAGATGCATCCAGAACTGCCGTTGCACTCTTTCCTACAAAAATCATAGAAAGCGGTCTGCCCGCAAGAATCATCAGAAGTCCGGCCGCAACACCGTATATGACACCGATTGCAATACCGTTGCGCAATCCTTTCTTAATCCTGTCTGCCTGTCCTGCTCCAAGATTCTGGCTGCAGAATACAGAAGCAGAAGTTGCGATCGCATCGAACGGACACATGGTAAACTGCTTGATCTTCATTGCCGCAGTGAAAGCTGATACATAGGTACTTCCCAGGCCATTGTTTGCCGACTGCATGACCATACTTCCGATAGCAGTAATAGAAAACTGAAGACCTGTAGGCATTCCCATTCCCAGAAGTTCTTTTACTGCATCACTTTTTATTACTCTGTTTTCCTTCCTGAGCCACAGAAGTTTCATTTTGCGGATAATAAAAATAAGACACAAAATTCCGCTGATCGCCTGTGCGGAAATCGTTGCGATGGCAGCTCCGGCGCATCCAAGCTTCAGCACTACGATACAGAATAAGTCCAGAAAAATATTCAGAACAGCAGATAATGCCAGAAATATAAACGGAGTTCTGCTGTCTCCCACTGATCGTAAAATACTGGACAGATAATTATATAAAATCGTAAAAGGAATACCCAGGAAAATAATCAGCAGATAGCTGTATGCATTATCATAAATATCCTCGGGTACCGATAAAATATGTAAGATCTGCGGACACAAAATGCTGCACAGTGCTGTCAGGACAGCTGCAATCCCTGCACATAATACAGCTCCATTAAAGATATAATCACGCATTCTTTCTATCTTATCTGCGCCAAAATATTTGGCTACAGGAACGCCGAAACCGGTGCAGCTTCCCATACAGAATCCCAGTACCAAAAACTGAATACTGCTGCTGGCTCCTACACTCGCCAGTGCTTTCGCACCCAGGATCTGACCTACGATCGCAGCGTCAATAATATTGTACGTCTGCTGCAGCAGATTTCCTAACAGTAAAGGAAGCGCAAACTGAAGCATCAGTTTCAGCGGATTTCCCTTTATCATAGATGTGGTCATTTTTATTTACCCCCCATTTTTTCTGGAATGATCATAAATGAATTCCAGCCTGACTCTATCCTTATCATAGCAGACATACAAATAGTTTCAATAAAAAATTTTGACATCTTTATGCACTATTTTATCCTGTATAAATCTATGCAAAAAGGATGCCGGGAGCAAATCCGACATCCTTTTTGTTATTATTTTATGAATATTAGAAATGATACACTTTATATTATTATTCTCCTCTGTGTTTACCCTGAGACAGGTCTTCAACTACTTTTGCATAGTATTTATCTACGTTGAAGAATGCCATGCAGATTACACAGATCACAGATGTGATAACCGGTACCCATGCGAATGCTACTGAAATGGAAGACAGCGCAGATGCACTCTGAACTTCAAGCTGTGCATCGAATCCACCTGCTGCAAGGATCCAGCCAAGTGCTGCTGTTCCGATACCGGAACCAACTTTCATACAGAAAGAAGAAGCTGCATTTCCCATACCTGCTGTGCCATATCCATTGTACCATTCACCATATGTGATAGCATCCTGGAGGCATCCAAACATAGTTGCTCCGCCACATCCGAATCCAATACCTTTGATAACGGAAGAAAGGCAGATCAGAGAATAAGAAGTTGTCAGTCCTGACAATACGAAACCTACTGTTGCAACTGCCATTCCAGCCATAAACAGGTAACGTTTGCTGATCTTCTTCATCAGAAATGGTGTAATGAACAGAGTTACGATCTGTGCAATTGACAGAAGATTGGAAACCGTTGCATAGTATCCGTCATTTCCCATATTATACATTGTGAAATATACTGCTGAACCGAAGAAGCAGGACATCATAAAGTACATAGAGAACAGGCTTACTACCATTAACAGCCAGTATTTATTTTTGAAAAGTCCGGCCAGTCCTTTTACGAAAGAAACATTATTTGTGCTGTCTGCTGCACTTTCTTCATGAACACGTTCCTGGCATACGAAGAACATAAACATGTTCAGTACGATGAATACGATCATCAGTACTACGAAAGTCATTGTCCATCCCTTCTGTGTGTAAGCATCTCCGCCGCCGAAGAAGCCTGTCATTTTCAAAACAACTGTGTTGATCGTCATAGTTCCGGCTGTAGCCAGAAGGTTACGGAAGTTTCCGAGAAGTCCTCTCTCATACTGGTTCATTGTCATCAGTCCCTGCATAGTTGCATATGGAACGTTGATACCTGTATAGAAGATTGTGGAAACAAGGTTATATGTAAGGAACATATATGCGATCTGCACTTTGCCTGCAAATGCAGACGGTACGCTGAACATTAAGACTGTGCATACTGCCAGCGGAATACATAATCTTGCGATCCATGGACGGGCTTTTCCCCATTTACTGTGTGTATGGTCTACGATGTAACCCATTGCAAGGTCAGAGATTCCATCCAGGAATTTGGAAATTGCAATGATAGATGCTGCAGCAGTGGCGCTTGCGCCAACTACGTTTGTGTAATATACCAGCAGGAATGCACTGATTGCAGAGTATACCAGGTTTCCTGCATAGTCGCCGATACCATAAGCGAATCTTTCAAGGAAAGACAGCTTGGCGTCAGGATTCATGTTTACGTTCTTCATAATCTTTTCTCCCTGTATGCTGCTGTGATTTTTTATTCCCGTCACAGCAGGCACTCTTTACTTATTATCTATTCTTATTTCTCGATCGGAAACCATCCGAAATCTACACATCTGCCAAAGTCCCAGCCGTCCCAGCCTACCCAGCCAGGTGTATTCACTGTATCTGTAAGAAGTTTGTAACTCCAGTAGAAATATCCGCTTCCTGCATTCCATGCATCAAGCTGAGCTTCCGCAACTGCATTGTAGATTCTCTTCTTTTCTTCAGCGCTTACGGTTTCCTGTGCCATGCCTTCCACACCGTTGAGAACTGTCTGTCCGCCCTTTGTATCGCATCCAACTGCAAGAGAGTTGAACAGGCACCACTCACCGCAGATTACCGGGAAGTATTCCTGCATTTCTGCGATATCTTTTTTCAGCTCTTTAATATAGTTTACATAATTCTCAACTTTCTGTTCGCAGCCGTTCATTTCTGCAACCATCAGATACTGGTGAGTATCCAGAACTACATTCTTATATTTGTCTTCACGCATGAAATCTTTCCATGCCTTTAAACGGAATGCATCATGGAATACCACATATTTATCTTCCGGCATATGTTTGCGGATTCTGTCGTATGCTTCCAGATAGAAGCCACGGACAAATTCCATAGTGTTTGGCTTTGTTCCTTTAGCTTTCTCAGGATCAACTGCAGGATAACGCTCTGCAACCTTCATAGATTCCCACATATCTTCCAGTACCGGCTCGTTCAGGATTTCGATTCCCCATAATCCTTTTCTTGTTCCGTATCTCTCTGCCAGTCTTTCCAGTACTGTAAGCTCAAACTCTACTTCATCCGGCTCCTGGGACCATTTGCATACACCGCTGATTCCGCCATTGTCAAATCCGTTCTGGCTGTCCGGTGCTGTGTGAAGGTCGATCAGAATCTGCAGTCCATATTTCTCTGCCCAGTTGAATGCTTTATCCAGTTCTTCGATACATCCGATGAATGGTTCTCTGTCTCCGAAGATGAAATATGGAACCGGGATTCTCACTGCATCCATTCCCATGGATTTGATTCTTGTGAAATCTCTTTCTGTGATGTACTCAGAACGATGGATCTTGATTCTTGCTTCATAAACTTCTTTGGAAAGCTGTGTCGGCAGATAGTATTCATCTTCTGCTGTTGTACCGTCAAATAAGGACGGGCTCATCCATTTTTCAAGTACCAGCCAGTTGCCAAGATTGACTCCTTTTACTTTCATGTTTTCCTCCCTGATATAAATAAACTTATGTTTCAGTTGCTTTCTGATAAAAATTTATTTTTGCGCGCTCTTTATTTTTCAGTCGTTATTTTAACGACCAAAACATGAAAATTATATTATAATTCTCTGTTTTTTATCACATTTCTCAGTAAATATGGTATACTGCATATAGTTTACTAATACTAAAAAGGAGTATCCTGTTATGAATCTGAATATTGATTACCTCCTTCACCATATTTCCTATGAATTACATACCATCGTCAAGACATGGACAGAACCTTTATGTGCACATACAAAACCTTCTGTCGTCTGTTCCCGCAAAGACATAAATGATGAATATCTGCCTTTTTCTGTCTTTGCAGAATTTATTCTGAATGCAGAAAATATCCCTGATCCCGCAGACAGTCCTGTTATCTTTTCTGCCGGTACCGCTGACCGGCAGGTTTTTTACGCATATGTTGCCGCAGGGGACAGATACCTGCTCATTGGACCTGTTACTTTTTCATCTTTTGTACAGATGAATTTACATATTGATCTACCTTCTCTGGAACAGAAAGATCTTACTCCGATCCTCTGCTGTAATTTTTATTATTTCTGTTCCAATGTACTTCTGGCTCACAATCTTTTCAGTCCATCTCCTCTTATCCGGGATGAACTCATTTCTTCAAACTGTGTGAAAAAAGCTGAAGAGTACGATGTCATGCGAAATTATTCCGCACTTATCTTCGAGCGTCAGGAGATGGATGAACCGCACAACCCCTATGACCAGGAAATCCGAGAATCCGCAAGTATTGAGAATGGTGATATAGAAATGTACCGCAAGAGTATCAGTGAAGACTACACCGGCAAGCTGGGCACACTTTCGAAAGATGAGCTGCGAAATGCCAAGAATCTGTCGATTGTTCTCATGACGCTTGCCAGCCGTGCAGCCATCCGCGGCGGTCTGCTGCCGGAAGTAGCATTCTCCATGAGTGATATTTTTATTCAGAAAATCGAAGAAATGACAGATCCTATCGCAACAGTAAACCTGGCCCGACAGTTTCAGGTCGAGTATATCAAAGCTGTAGCAGAAATACGCCAGCAGAAACAGGCTTCCAGGAGCCATTCCGAAAAGAATATCTGGGTGGAACAGGCCAAAACTTATATTTTCAAACATTTACACGAAAAAATTCGCATCCAGGATATTGCAGAGTTTCTGCATCTGAATGCGAATTATTTATCCGAGCTGTTTAAGCAATGTGAAAGTATCACTCTCACTGATTTTATTCTAAAAGAAAAGGTAAAGCTTACTAAGAATCTTCTGGCGTATTCACCTTATTCTTATATCGAAATTGCAACATATCTGGGATTTTCCTCTCAGAGTCATCTTGGAAAGGTATTTAAAAAATATACAGGGATGACTCTGCGACAGTATCGCCAGAAATATGGGCAGAATTTTAATACACAATCTTAACTCATACCATGCCATTCACTGTCTTGTACTTATACAGCATCTCCGCATGATTTTGTTCTTCAATCTGAATGTCAGCCAGGAGCTTGCGTACGCCGCTGTCTCCAAAGGCAAACAGTTCATTGTTATATGTTCCTGATACCAGCTTTTCTGTTCCAATACAGTCGGTTGCCAGAAACGCATCGTGCTGTTTGTCTTCCGGTGAGCTCATAGCAGTATAGGTCGCTTTTGGCTGATAATCTCTGCCGGATGTATCATTACAGTCACATTCAGGAACAGTTCCTGACAGAACCATGGACAGAGAATCATAATGTTCTCTTTCTTTCTGCTGAAGACTCTGGAAAAGTGTTCTGAGTTCCGGGTCTTTTGCCTGCTGCGCATATTTTCCGTATTTTTCAATGCAGCTTTTCTCCTGAGTCTGAAGGTCTTCAATTACTGTGCGTTCTTTTTCCTTTAATATCATAGTCATGTTCTCCTTTTTTACTGCAGAAATTATTTTCTGTTTTCTTCTGCCAGTATCTGCGATTTACTTACTTCTCCGGTTACCACATATTTTGTGAAATATTGGAACCGGTCATAACCACAGCTGGCTCTGATATGAGATATTATGGATAAAAAAATATATTTTATTCTAAAAAAAATACATTCTTCTTTTGGCACATTATGCTATACTGAACTCAAAGATTTTTGATAACTGAGGTGAACAAAATTAAATGAAACGAATTGATTTTGAAAATGGAAGTGTTACAAGTAACATCCTGAATGCAGCTATTCCCATGCTGGTGGCTCAGATTCTGAATCTGTTATATAATATCGTAGACAGAATTTATATTGCACGTATTCCGGATGTAGGTACAACAGCTCTGGGTGCAGTAGGTTTATGTTTTCCCATTATTATGATCATTACAGCTTTCAGCAACCTTTTTGGTACCGGCGGTGCACCGATTTTCTCTATTAACCGCGGAAGAGGAGACTCTAAAGCTGCTGACGATATCATGAATACCTCTTTTACTATGCTGTGTGCCAGTGCACTTATCCTGATGGCTGTTGGTATGCTTTTTGCCAGACCTTTACTTGTTCTTTTTGGTGCTTCTTCAGAAGCTATGAGTTATGCTTATCCTTATCTGATGATTTATCTGCTGGGCTCTCTTCCATCTATGCTTGCATCCGGAATGAATCCTTTTATCAATGCCCAGGGATATGCAACTATCGGCATGTTATCTGTTGCCATCGGTGCAGTATCTAATATCATTTTGGATCCGCTTTTTATTTTTGTATTTGGTCTCGGCATTACAGGAGCTGCAACTGCTACTATTATTTCTCAGATTCTGTCAGCCACATTTGTATTTTATTTTCTGCATCAGAAAGCAGAATTAAAAGTAAGACTTCTGCATTTGAATGAAGTATCATCCTGTATTGGTCATGCCAAAAATATCATCAGCCTTGGTACTGTCAGTTTTGTGATGCAGCTGACAACCAGTCTGGTAAACATTTGCTGCAACAGTGTACTTTCTGTTACAGGAGGAGATGTCTATATCTCGGTTATGACGATCGTTTCCAGTGTCCGCCAGATCGTTGAAACACCTATCGGAGCTATGAATGATGGAACTTCTCCTATTATCAGTTATAATTACGGCGCCTGCCGTCCGAAACGTGTTAAGAAAGCAATTGTTGTACTGGCATGTCTGGTCCTTGTGTATACCGGAATTACCTGGAGTATTATCATTCTGGCACCTGAGCTTCTCATTGGAATTTTCAGTTCAGATAAGACTCTGATAAAAGATGCGATTCCAGCTCTGAAACTTTATTTCATGGCATTTATTTTCATGGATCTGCAGTATATCGGGCAGACTGTGTTTAAATCACTGAATAAGAAAAAGCAGGCGATTTTTTTCTCCCTGCTTCGTAAAGTATTTATCGTTGTTCCTCTGACTTATTTCATGCCGTATGTATTACATATGGGAACAGATGGTGTATTTATGGCAGAACCTGTGTCCAATCTCATCGGCGGTTCCATGTGCTTTATTACTATGCTGGTTACAGTGATGCCGGAACTAAAAAGAATGGAAAAGAGTACTTTTCTAAAGGTCGTACAATAAAGCGTTTATTTTTTATATATTTCCAAGAATAATATTGATCAGGTTCTTATCCAACATAATCGTGCGATTCCATGGATTGAGGATGATTCCTTCAATCTCATTTACCTGCAATGATGAATTGAAAAACTGACTGATATCTGTCAGAAAAGTAGACTGGACGCTTCCGCCGCCTTTCAGTTCTTCCTCAAAGCTGGTAAATGCTGCCCACCAGGTTTTGTTGTCACCTGTTTTCACTGTACCGATCCGAAGCTGATCATCTCCGGTCGGTGGTTCTACTGCAAGGATGAACTGACCGTTTTCTTTCATTCTTCTGCGGATCACGGTCAGTGTATGAGCCAGCATTTCCTGGGTTGCCTCCTGCTGCAGGGCAGCAATTGCCTGCTCTATTTTCTCATTTCCCTGGAGTCCCTTATCCTGATTTTTGTCTGTATTTTTATTGTCACTCATGTTGTTACCTCTCATCTTTATTGATTCTTTGTATCTATTCAGCCATCTGTTGGCTGCGAAACTACTGAACAGTTACAATTCTTTATAATATACCTCTTTAATGTATTTTTGTCACTGCTGTTTCCCAAATATATCGCATAATTTGTATCTTCATGTACAAATTTATCTATTTTTTCATTATAATAGTCCAGAGCGCTTATTTTGCAGGATAAAATTACCTTCTGTGTCTCTCCTGGTTTCAGGAATATCTTCTGAAATGCCTGCAGGGTATATTCCGGTCTTTCTACTGCCGGATCTGAAACCCCTACATACATCTGTACTACTTCTGTCCCTTCTCTTTTTCCGATATTTGTAACCGTAATCTCACCATAAAATTTCTCTTCATCCCTCCAGGCTCGTTCATTCTCCAGTTTAAATTCTGTGTATGACAGCCCAAACCCAAAAGGATAAGACGGCACTTTTCCATTCTTATTCAGCAACGTATATCCATGATAATAATCATACCATATTTCCTCTGTATCCCAGTCCATTTGCGGCAGATCAGACTCCTTTTCAGGTATTATAAATGGTAATTTCCCACCTGGATTATTCTCTCCGAAAATTGTCTCTGCCAATGCTGTTCCGCCCTCCATTCCCGGATAATAAAGCATCAGGATTGCTCCCACTTTCTCTTTCCATGGTTCTACCATTATCGCACTTCCGCCAACCAGCACCACAACTGCATCCTGACGCAGTTCACTGATCTTTTCTATAATAGATAGTTCTTTTTGTTTCAGTCCCAGTGTCTCTGTTCTGTCTCCCCCTGCTCTGTCTGTTGAAACGTCATCTGCATCTTTTGCAATACATTCTCCTTCATCCATATAGTCATTTCCTGCCACGATCAGAACAACATCTGCATCCTTTGCCAGCCGTCTGCAGTGTGTCAGGCTTTCCCCTGCATAGTATACGATTTCTGCGTCTGCACCATACTGTGTCAGCCCCTGGATCACAGTGACAATATACGGTGCATAAACCTGGCTGGAACCTCTGTCCCCGATATTTTCACAATCTGCAAGATATCCCAGAACAACGATTTTCTTTCTTCCATTCTTACAGTCAAGCGGCAGAATCTGGTCTTTATTTCTGAGAAGTGTAATCCCTTCACGTGCACATTGCAGAGCAAGTTTCTGATGATTTCTGTAATCTATTTCTCCACGGTTTCTGTCAATTTCATCCTGATGAGCCAGCAATGTGCGAAGGATTCTCAACGCAGACTGATGGATAACCGTTTCACTTACTTTCCCATCTTTTACAGCTTTCAACAGATTTTCCCCATAATAATGAGTGATTGGCATTTCCATATCCAACCCATTGCAGACAGACGCTTCCGTATCCTTAATCCCCCATACAAAATCACTAAGCACAAAACCGTCAAATCCCCATTCATCTCGCAAAACATGATTCAACAAATAGTTCTGCTGCCCGCAGGGTTCCCCCTGATAACTATTATAAGCGCTCATAATAGCACCCGCGCCTGCTTCTACACATCGCCTGAAATGCGGCAAAAAAACTTCCTGTTCTGCTCTTTTGCTACAGTTTACAGATACCTTGAACCTCGAATTCTCCATAGAATTAAAAGCAAAATGTTTGACGCAGGCAATCACTCCCTTTTTCTGTATACCTCTTATCAATGCAGTGCCCATTTCGCCAAGCAGAAAAGAGTCTTCCCCATAAGATTCCTGTGCTCTTCCCCAGCCCGGGTGATAAGGCACATTCACGCATACACCGCCAAAAAGATTTGCGCCTGCATCTATAACTTCTTCGGCAACTGCTTCTCCTATCTGCTCTTCCAGTTCAGGATCAAACGTAGCACCTCTCATTGATACTACCGGAAAACAGGTAGACTTTTCCCTGCCACAGACAACCCCTCTTGTCCCATCCGCAAAATACATAGACGGAATCCCCTTTTCTTTTATTCCACCTGCACGGTACGGAATTTCGTTGTAATGCATTTTTATTTTCTTTTGGATTGCACCTCTTACTTCTTCTTTAGTCTGTGATCCGCTTAACAGAGAAATCTTCTCTTCCAGAGTTAGTTTATTTAAAATTTCTTCCGCTTTCTCTGTATAAGATAAACGATACTTTTTCCAGTCAGATACCATATTTTCTAAATCATCCTTCCAAAATTGTCTTTAGAATCTTCTTTAATTCTGCTGTTTCATAATCCAAATACCCTTTAAGCGCCTCATCGTAATGGTCTACCTGACCTCTTTGACGGAACACATTTGGAGTAACTCCAGTTTCTTCCCTGAATACCCTGTAAAAAGTTTTTTCAGATCCAAATCCACATGCATCCAATATGTAATTCATATTTTTGCTGGTATTTTTAAGCAGATTTTTTGCCTTCTCAATGCGGAGATTTTCTATCATTTCTTTTCCGGTTGTACCTAACGTCATCTTCAGGTTCCTATCTAATGATTTACGGCTGAGACCAAACTTTCTGCAGGTAAGTTCTACGATTTTCTCTTCTTCCAGATGCTGCTCCATAAACTCAATAATAGCTACTGTCAATTCCTGATCATTGCGCGTTGCCAGATCTCCAAAACGTACATCGTATACCACATAATCAAACAGATCCGCAATCAATGTACACATCTGAGCCCGTACTCTGAGCTGTTTATGCTTCTTTTCGCTCATAGATTCATATACAAGTTCCGCCATTTTCCGATAAAAATATGCAAATCCACATTCCGGTATTTCATCACCTGTACTGTCCAGATAAAATCTGGTTTCTGTATCTTCCTGTTCTTCCAGTACAAATAATTCCCGACTCATTTGCACAAACATACACAAATTCGGCTCATTTTCACATTCTCTGATCGCATGGATCACGTTAGGATTGATCAGAAAAATATCCCCCTGTTTCAATTTCACTTCTTCTGATCCGACTCTGAGTATAATACTTCCTTTAAGAACGCTAACCAATTCATATTCATTGTGCCAGTGAAATGTGCTGCTCTGTACTGGAACGGCAAATACATTTACAGGAATCGTCTGATTATTGCTGATCGATTCATAAATTGAAAACGCCATACCTTCTCCTATCCCCTTTTGTTTTTCTTATTGTCCTGTCTGTTACTTTACCCCTGATATCTGTAAATCCATTATCATAATTTCCCGTTATCCCATGAGACAATATCTGTTCTTATTATAATTGACAAAATCCACTTTTGTACAGCCAAAATCAACATACCATTCTATGTGACACCCACATGGTTACTGTTCATTCCGTGCCCAGTAACACGATTTGCGAAATATTACCTATGAACAGTAGGCCTAGATAACCTGATATTAGCAGATTTCTCCTGATGCTATGAAAACAACAAAAAACTCCCAACACGGGAGTTTTCTGTCTTATAAATTTTTAATATTTTTAGTTTTCTTTTGCGCGTTTTTCTTCCAGTCCTTTTGCAATCTGTGGATAAATCTTATCAAGATTGCAGAAGAATAATGCCACGATTCCTACTACAATCAAGATTGCAGGAACCATTGTAAATACTGTCTTGATTCCTGAAACAGTAACTGCTGTCTGTGCTGCCAGTTTTCCGTCATATGCAGCCCATGCAAGTCCCCATCCTACGATTGCAGAACCAATACCCGCACCTACTTTCATACCGAAAGAAGTAACAGAGTTTGTCATTCCATCCAGACGCACACCTGTTTTCCATTCGCCGTAGTCAATAACATCAGCCACCATGGCAAATAATCCTGCATTATGAGGAATACCGCCAATTCCAAGACATACCAGACCAGCAACCGCAGTTGTAAAGGATGTCTCTGTGAATGCCATGATCAGAACGCCTGCAAGTTCAATACAGTAACCAATCATCATACTTTTCCATTTTCCAAGTACTTTGTTGATATATGGATAAATCAGATTTCCAATCAGTTTCGGAAGGATAAAACATAAAGTAAGAGTTCCCATAAGGCCTGCGTTTCCAAGTACATCTCTTGCATAATAAATACGAAGCCCATTATTTACACCAAGGATTGTATAGTTTACAACAAATACAACTGTCAATAACCAGAAATATTTATTTTTGAAAAGTAATTTAAATGATTTGCCAACACTTACTTTTTCTTCTGCATTCTGTCCTTTAGCAGTATTTTTTTCCAGATTTGTACGTTCCTGTGTACCTGCAAATGTGATCAAAAGCAGAATAATGGCAATTGCCCCGAAAATAACAGCCATTCCTGTCCAGCCGAATTTTGCTACGAAATTGTTGCAGTGACCTACCGCTTCGGATTCCACGACAATACTGCCGAGGCCAACCGCTACTGGCTGTTCCTGGACGACCTCAGCATCGAGAAGGGTCCGCTCTCCACGTCGCCCGCAGCCGTGGAAGACCTGGAGGTGACTCCTGCCGAGCAGGGCAAGCTGAAGGCTACAGTGAGCTTCATGCTGCCGACGACGACCGTCGATGGCAAGCCGCTCTCCAAGGTGGACGGCGTCATCATCAAGCGCAATGGCGTGAAGGTGGCTACCCTCGGCGCAGGCAAGCCTGGCCAGACGATCACCTACGAAGACAACGACGTGCCCTCCAACGGCTACCATAGCTACCGTGTGACGGCATTGCTCGACGGCGAGGAAGGATCGAAGGCATCACGCTCCGCCTATATCGGACTCGACGTCCCCTTGAGCCCGGAGGGCGTGAAACTCCTCGACAACGGCAACAACGTGCTCGCACAGTGGCCCGAGGCACGCAACTACGGTGCCAACAAGGGCTATGTCGATCCCTCACAGGTCACGGTGTCGCTCTTCGAGATGATCAAGACGACCTACGGTATGAGCATCGGCGACCTCGTAGCCACGAGCGACCCGGGCGTGACCGAGATGACCCTGCCTATTGATCCCGACGAGTCGCAAGCTGGAGACGGTGTGACGCAGTCTATCTTCCAGCTCGGCGCACGTGCCGACAACCCCGCGGGCAATAGCGGCTACTACGGCACCCACCCGCTCATCGTTGGCCCGGCCATCACGCTCCCATTCAAGGAGAGCCTGAGCAACGGCCACCTGGAGAACGGTTTCGTATGGACCGAGGGCAATGACATCCACAACAGCCGCATGAATCCTGCTGGCTGGATGCTCGTCAACGACAATCCTTCCGACGGCGACGCTGGTTCCCTGCGCTGGAGACAGTATAGCGTAGATACCGGTTTCGGCGACAGAGTATATGACATCCAGGTCGGCGACGAGGTTTCAATGAATATGCCGAAGATCGCACTCAACGGCGCGGAGAATCCGAAACTCTTCTTCAGCCTCTACGCCAAGAAGGGTGAGCGCGCCCGCCTGCGCATCCTCATCGAGACACCCGACGCCGAGGAGCACGAACTCCACACCTATGACCTCTCGACGGTGACCGCCGATGGATGGGAGCGCAAGGAACTGAGCCTCGCCCCCTGGGCCGACGAGAAGTTCGTCCTCATCAAGTTCCGCGCCATCTGCGACGGTGATCCCGAGAAGACCTACGTCGGCATCGACGACATCAACGTCTTCGACCAGAAGCAGCACAACCTCGCCGCCATCAAACTCGCTACTCCGAAGAGCGTGACGGGCGGAAAGACACTCGAGGCCAACGTGACCGTGAAGAACTACGGCGCGGAGAAGGCCAGCGGATACAGCGTCGTGCTCTACTGCAACAATATCCCCGTAGATACCGTTACGGCATCCCGCGCCCTCGGCGTGCT
>OLNF01000425.1_pt1 | contig 36858 bp, 25 predicted proteins | sample 1673061 | NCBI WGS metagenome assembly OLNF01 (sample SAMEA3136751, study PRJEB25190) | human gut metagenome
TCATCAGCATAGAGCTGTCCAGTGTTCTCTCCTGGCCATCCAGAGTAACAAATTTCTCATTGTCTTCGGCACGGCGGACAATGATCTTCTGGCCTGCGATGGTAGAAAGGTCATAGGCATGCATCGGCTGACCATATTCTTCCATGACATAGTTGGTAATATCGACGATATTGTTGATCGGACGGATGCCTTGAGCAGCCAGACGACGCTGCATCCATTCAGGAGATGGTCCGACCTTGATATTCTTAACCACACGGGCTGTGTAGCGCGGACACAGCTCTGTATCTTTGACTTCAACGCTGATAAAATCGTTGACATCCTCATCGTTGCCTGTTGGTTCTACAACCGGCGGACAGAATGGTTTGCCGAATGTAACAGCAGCTTCTCTTGCAATACCGAGAATACTGAAGCAGTCTACACGGTTGGATGTGATCTCGTATTCAATAACAGCGTCATCTAAGCCCAGAGCCTTGACAGCGTTGTCACCCGGTTTGATATCTTCTCTGTTCTTAAAGATGTAGATACCGTTTTCAGGGGCATCCGGATACATATCGCGGCTGGAACCCAGTTCTTCGATGGAACACATCATACCGTTACTTGGTACACCGCGGAGTTTGCCCTTTTTGATCTTGATGCCCTCTTCCGGAGGGGTGCTGCCGTCATGACCGCCGGCAACTCTTCCGCCTGCAAGGACAACTGGAACAACAGCGCCCTCAAAGACGTTTGGTGCACCTGTGACGATCTGTACAGGTTCTTCCTGACCAACATTCACCTGGCAGATGACCAGTTTGTCGGCATCAGGATGTTTTTCGATTTTTAAAATCTGTCCGACAACGATATTCTCGAGATTCTTGTCTAATTCGACATAATATTCGCCCTTTGAACCGGATAATGTCATAGCATCCAGATATTCCTGAGGTGTCAGATCCTCAATACCCGGTACAAGGTCTTTAATCCATTTTAATGATGTTCTCATAATCTATTTTCCTCCTGCTGCTTAGAACTGTTTCAGAAATCTGATGTCATTTTCATAGAGATGATGCATGTCATCAATTTCGTATTTGAGCATGGCGATACGCTCAAGGCCGACACCGAATGCAAAGCCCTGATATTCTTCAGGATCAATGCCGCACATTTCAAATACATGCGGATGCACCATACCGCAGCCAAGGATTTCAATCCAGCCTTCACCTTTACACATTCTGCAGCCTTTGCCACCGCATTTGAAGCATGTGACATCCATTTCGGCACTTGGTTCTGTGAATGGGAAATGATGCGGTCTGAACTTGACCTTTGTATCTTCGCCGAAAAGCTGTTTCGCAAATTCAGCCAGTGTGCCTTTCAGATCGGCAAATGTGACATTCTTGTCAACGACAAGGCCTTCAATCTGGTGGAAGTTCGGTGAATGCGTAGCATCCAGTTCATCGGCACGGAATACACGTCCCGGTGCGATCATACGGATCGGCAGCGGCTGAGTTTCCATGGTATGGATCTGTGTACCGGATGTCTGTGTACGAAGCAGCAGATCCTTGGTGATGTAGAATGTATCCTGTTCATCTTTGGCAGGATGATTGGCAGGAATGTTCAAAGCTTCAAAGTTGTAGTAGTCAAACTCAATCTCAGGTCCTTCTACAACTTCATAACCCATACCTGTAAAGATACGTTCAACTTCTTCCTGGGCAATGCTGTTTGGGTGGCGGTGACCCAGATGGTTCTTCTTTGCCGGAAGTGTAACATCGATGACTTCGGATTTGAGCTGAAGTTCTCTGGCTTTTGCAGCAAGATCTTTCTTCATCGTATCAAGAGAATTCTCAATTTCCTGACGGGCTTCATTGACCATCTGGCCGAATGCCGGACGTTCTTCAGGCGGGATATCTCTCATGGATTTCATAATGGCTGTCAGTTCGCCTTTTTTACCTAAAAAGGAAACACGGATATCATTCAGTGCATCCATACCACCGGCAGCTTTGATCTGGGCGATGGCTTCATTTCTAATTTTTTGCAGTCTGTCCTTCATTGTACGACTCGTATGAAAAAATCATACGCTCCTTTCTTTGACTAATCTTATTTTGACTGTGGATGTGGTTTGCAGGCAGGTATGTATTCGCGCGCAAAAGTGCATAAAAAAAGCCCCTTTATGAAAAATAAAGGGACGAATTCATTCCGCGGTACCACCCTGCTTCCTGTATCTTCTACAGGCTCTCGGTCTGCTTAACGCGCAGTAACGTCATTTCCTACTGTTACTTCAGAAATGCAGCTCCGGTGGGAAATTCAGGAAATATCTGAACCCGAGGCAGCTTCCAGCCGACGACCGCCTCTCTCTGTTGGAAAATAAATCCCTATAAACACCTTCTATGCTTTTCATGATTATCAACATTAATAATCATGCCACAGACTTAAAAATCTGTCAAGTATCATTTTCTTTTTTCTTATCCGGTTCCGGCAAAGGTTCAAGAGGTTCCTGCACAGACAGTTCAGGCTGTCTTCGTTCTCTTTCATGAGCAATCAGTCCTCTTACAGATCTGTGTGCAAGCCGGAACTCTTTCTCGAAATATGCATTGATCTCTGCTCCATACAGTAATAAATTCATGCAGATATACAGCCAGACCATGACCATGATAATAGTCGCAAGATTCCCATACATGTTGCTGAATCCCGGAAAAATTTCAAAATAAAAAGAAAATCCATATGAAAAAATAGACCAGGCAACTGCTATAATAAATGCCCCAGGAATCTGACTCTTAAAAGTGGCCTTTCTGTTAGGAAGTACTTTATACAGCATAAGAAATACCACAAACAACACGCCAAATACCAGCAGGGTTCTCGCCCCAAGTATTCTGGCAATCATACGTCCAAGGAACGGTACATACCTGGCTACAGCTCCCTGTATCTCATTTCCCAATACAAGCAAGATCAAAGATATGATCAACGCTATTACCAGTGACATTGTATAAAATACTGCATAAATCCTGGTAAACAGCCAATTACGTGTTTCCTTTACATGATAAATCGTATTGAGTCCATTAATGATGGACTGCATTCCCTTTCCGGCAGACCATAAAGCAACCAGTGCGGAAAGGGGAACAATCGCGGTGCTCCTCTTATAAACATCCACAACAATTCCCAGCACAAAACTCTGCAGATTCTCCGGGATAAATGCAATGATAGCATCCCGGACTACATTATATGATAGTGGTGTATATCGTACCAGTGTAGTCAGAAACAGAATACACGGGATAAATGACATGATCAGAAAATATGCAGCCTGTGTTGCATAAGCTCCAACATGATCTCCGGATACGCGGTCCATAAATCCAAGTAACAGACCTATAATCGACCGCTTTTCCTTTCTCTTCTCCATAAGTTTCTCCATTCTGTCTGTTTTAATAATGGAATTTTCCCTGATTATTATCATACCATGAAACTGTCATTATGACAAATACGAATTATATTACAGGTTCCCGGGTTGCACCAAAAAATCCGATTCTCCCCATACTTAAATATATATGGAGACAATCGGATTTATATGTAAATTAATTTTTATTTTTTGATATAGAAACGATAAGATGTTACGGAATCATACTGTTCACCGGCATTCAGGATTGGAGAATGGAAGCTTTCTACATTGATAGCATTTGGCTCTACCTGTGTTTCCAGACAAAATGCATCTCTCTTGCTGTATACATGACCATTTTTGCCATTTTCATGTATTATAAAATTGCCGGCATAGAGCTGTACACACGGGCAATCGGAAGCAACATCCATAGCAATGCCAGTTTTATCACTGTATGCCGTCGCGATCAGTCTTCTGTTTCCTTTTGCATAATTATCTGTTACATAATTATGATCATATCCACCGGTATATTTCAGCTGTTCAAAGTCTGCATCTATGTCCTGTCCAATCTTCTTAGCAGTTCTGAAATCCATCGGAGTTCCTGCTACTTCTTCATAAACGCCGGTCGGAATAGAATGGCTATCTGCTACAGGTGTGTAATATTTCGCATGAAGTGTAAGATACTGCTCCATAGCAGTTCCGCTTCCTTCACCATTCAGGTTAAAGTAGGAATGATTTGTCATATTGGCAATGGTAGGTTCATCACAAACACCCTGATAATGAATCTTCAGTTCATTCTCTTCTGTAAATTCATATTTGACAGACACATCAAATTCTCCCGGATATCCATTCTCACCGTCAGGACTGATACGATTAAAAACAACGCTGTTTTTATCCTGGGAAATCTCAGCTGCCTTCCAGAGCTTTTTTTCAAATCCGTTCGGACCACTGTGAAGATTGTTATCATTCTCATTCTGTGCCAGAACTACCTCTTTGTCTCCAATTGAGAACTTCGCTCCACCAATACGATTGCCACTTCTTCCGATAGTTGCACCAAAGAAACATCCGTTTACTTCATAGGATGCCAAATCGTCATATCCAAGTACCACGTCTGTCAGACTACCGTCTTTATCTGGAACGCATACTTTTACAAGAATCGCTCCAAAATCCGTTACTTCTGCGTATGCTCCGGATTTATTCTCCAGATGATAAATCTTTACTGATTCTCCAGACTGAAGTATACCAAATTTTCTCTCAGAAACACTCATTGTTTCCAACCTCCCATATGTTATTTCTAACAAAAAAGAGCCTCACGTCGGCTCTGTTTTTTACAGTTCCCGAAATGCCGTTCCCTTCCCATTGACGCCTAGCCGCAGCTAGGTGGGTACTCTCAACAGACTTTCTGCCTTCCGCTGCATAATGACGGCTTGACATCCGGCCTGCGATGTTGGGTTCCCGTTGAAGTCGATGTAGGTTCAAAAAAAGAAGGGGCCTCGCACATTTCAGGATACTGACACGTTCTTAACTGTTTTTTATTATACTCTAGTATATACGCTTTTTCAACATAAAATGCGCAATTATTTTTATTTTTTATGTCATAGGAAATTACTCCGTAATGTTCCTATGACATAAAAAGCCCTCCGGGCAGGATCACACTGCGTCGTAGAGGAATCATGTCGCTGGAGCGACCCGCCGCAGGCGGAGAATCCTGCTTGTAGGATTCTTTCTTGTAGGATACCAGTTACTGAGAACGGAACGAACAGTAACTGATACTGTTGATCATAATATGAACAACAACTATTTAATACCAAGAATGTCCTTCACTGTCTCTGGCATATCCGGTGCATCTACAACTCTGTCATGAAGTACCGGTGCTGTACGGATTGTCTCAACTGCCTGCGGCAGTTTCACTCCTGAAAGGCTGCTCAGTTCATCTGCCAGTGCAAAATCATCTTTGTCCTCCGTGCTTACACCCAGAGCTTCCATTACACTTCTTGTAAATTTATATGGACTTGCAGTAGATGCGATGACTGTTGGTGTAGTATCTTTTGTATCTGCTACATATTTGTCATATACACCGGCCGCAACTGCTGTATGAGTATCGATTACATATTTACTGTCTTTGAAAATCTTATCAATCGTCTTGGCGGTTTCTTCCTCAGTACAGTAATTGCCATAGAAATCAGAAAGCTGTGCTTTCATATCATCAGTAATCGTATATTCCCCGCCTGCCGCCAGAGCCTGCATAAGTTCTGCACATTTCTTGGCATCATTGCCTGCAATACGATAGATCAGGCGCTCCAGATTACTGGAAATCAGAATATCCATAGACGGGGAAGTTGTAAGAATAAAATCACGTTTTCTGTTATAAGTTCCTGTACGGAAGAAATCATACAGAACTTTATTGTCATTAGATGCGCAGATTAATTTGTGAACCGGAAGTCCCATCTGCTTTGCATAATAAGCAGCAAGGATGTTTCCAAAATTTCCCGTAGGTACTACAATATTAATCTCCTGTCCGTCTTTTATCTTGTCCTGACGTACAAGAGACGCATACGCATATACATAATAAACAATCTGAGGTACCAGACGTCCGATGTTAATAGAGTTTGCAGATGAGAACTGATATCCTGCTTTATCCAGCTCTGCCTCTAATTCCTTGTCATTAAACATCTTTTTAACTGCTGTCTGGGCATCATCAAAATTACCAGTGATTCCTACAACATAGGTATTGTTACCCTTCTGAGTTACCATCTGTTTCTCCTGAATCGGGCTTACACCATGTTTTGGGTAAAATACGATAATCTTAGTTCCCGGAACATCCGCAAAGCCAGCCATAGCCGCTTTACCAGTATCACCGGAAGTTGCAGTAAGAATAACAATCTCGTTCTTCACCTGGTTCTTCTTAGCTGCGGTGGTCATCAGATGCGGAAGAATTGATAATGCCATGTCCTTAAATGCAATTGTTGCGCCATGGTAGAGTTCAAGGAAATAAGCCCCATCCGCTTCATGAAGCGGTGCGATCTCTTTTGTATCAAATTTGTCATCATAGGCATTGTTGATGCAGTTCTTTAATTCTTCTTCTGTAAAATCAGTGAGGAAACGTTTCATTACCTCATATGCTGTCTCCTGATAGCTCATCTTAGCCAGTTCATTCATTGGAACATCCAGCTTCGGAATTTCTGTCGGCACAAACAAGCCGCCATCCTCAGACAGCCCCTTTAAAATAGCCATGGAAGCTGTTACGGTTTCTTCTTTTTCTCTTGTGCTTTTGTATAATACCTGCATGATATTTCCTGCCTTTCCAAAGTTATTCATTTGCCAATTGAACACATTATAGCATATGCTTTAGCAAAATACCATCCTAAATTATTTCTGTTTTTCTGATTCTTTTTGGCATTGTTCACATCTCCAACAAGAAAGAATCCTGCGACATGATTCTTCTCCGACGCAGTGCAATCCTGCCCGGAGAGTTTTGGTGTCATAGGAACATTATGAAGTAATTTCCTATGACATCAAAAATACAGGCATGTCCTCCCTTCGGACTGCCTGTATCTGTAATCTCGCATATTCTATTTATGATTCTGTTGTACTCTCCCCGGCGTCCGGATATGTATAAAACTCATGCACTCCATATTTAAAAAGGCGTTTCAAATCTTTCTCAAACCATGAAACATTATGTGCCTCGGCCTCAGATTTCTGAATAAAAAACAGAGCACCTTCTGAGTAATCTACACCTTCAAGAGCCTGTCTGACTGCTTCTTTTGTTTCATCGGTAACGCTTACCTCATAGATACGTCCGTCATAAGTCGGAGAAAACTGCGGCACTCCATCTATACGCTGCCACACCACCTCTGTAACTGTATCCGGAAATTCATCATTCTTTATCCGGTTCATAATCACATTCGCCACAAGGACACGTCCCTTAACATCCTCTGTACCGGCTTCAGCCTCTACGATATGCAGTAATGTATCATAATCCTCATCAGACATCATCCGGGCACTCTGTGCAAGAGCTGTTGTCTTTGCATCAAGATCATTGATCTTGCTCTCCATAGAAGAACTGACATCAAATTCAGCTACATTATTTTCAATCACTTTAATCCTCTGACCAACCATTACCTGCTCACAGGATGTCCCAATACGCTGCACAGATTCCTTCTGGTCAGCAGTACCATTTATTCCGGATAACACACCTGCTATCCCGGTAGGAAGAGCCTCTACCTGATCGGACTGAGAAGACAAAATTTCTTCTTCATTTCCAGAAGCTGCATATACTTTATTTTTTCCATTATAGTCTGCTGTCCTGATACCTGCCGCAAACGCAACAGCAGAACATGTACATACCGTAACCAGCACAAGACTGCGCGCCGAATTACCGGATAGTCTCTTTTTTCTTTCTTTACCGGACTGCTTTAAACTACTCTGAACTTTCATACTTTCCATTCCTTATGATTTTTTAATTACAGTTTTATTTTTGTAACATTTTTGTAATTTATGAGAAAATTATATTTAACATAATCATTTTTGTCAAGTATTTTTTATATTTTTGTAACATTTTTGTGTTACTCATGTCACTGTTCACCATCTTATCATCCTATGCATTCCGGCACCATCTGCATAAATAAATTATAATTTTCACCTGGCATTTCGTCAACAGAATTCAATCGTATCAATCTTCCATATAAATCAAAAAGGAGATTTCTTCCAACAAAATCTCCTTTTTTCATATATTTTATTTCAATATATTCTTCATTTTTTCTCTCCACATATCAGGAACATAGGCGTAGGATTATAGAACTCATCTTTCTTTGTATAAATTCTGTTACTGATTCCCAAGTCAATAGAAAATCTGTTCACGCCCAGCTTGCCCAATGTCTCCAGATCCCATGCGGGACGGATATAAGAGCTTATTGGAAGCTGACGCTTAATCTCTTCACATTCCTGCATCATAACATCCCCTACCGTAAAATGCGCATGATTGGATGGAAGTCCTGAAGTATCTGCAAAATTATCTGCACCATAATTAGCATCTGCATTAATCAATATCCCACCTGGTTTCAATACACGGATCCACTCTTTATATGCTCTGGCAGCATCCGGCAATGTCCATGTCAGATTTCTGGAAACAATCACGTCAAAAGTTTCATCCGGAAAATCCGGATTCTCTGCATCCATCACTTCAAAATTACAGAAAACACTTTCTTCTTCAGCCAGTTCTCTGGAATGAATGATCATATCCGGCGTCAGATCAACGCCTGTCACTTCATGCCCCATTTGAGCTAAAAGAATACTGAAAAATCCAGCTCCGCATCCCACATCCAGAATTTTCAATTTTCCCTCCGGAAGAAAAGCTTCAAGCTCTTTTCTCCATTTATCAGCCATATCACTGTGAAGTTCCGCTCTTCTTTGCTCCATAAAACTGTCGCTTCTTTTTGTCCAGTAATTTGTAATCTTTTCTTTTCGCTCATCTTTTCTGGAACTGAATTTGCCATAGGCAATCATCGGACCATCCTTTAATACCTGCAGACTTGCAACCTGATAAAGGATCACACCGTTCAGATCCGAATAGCTTTTTTCAAGAACATTACCTTCATAATCCCGGGTACATCCAAGATATTCACCAGCCTTAATAAGATCTCCCGGTTTTTTCTCCGGATACCACAGTCCGAACACACTTGCAGACTGATAACGCATTTCATCAATCTCCATCGGATAATAGGTACTGTAATTTCTAAGTTCATTATAAATTCCGAGGCAGCAAAGAATATTATGAACGTCTTTTCTCGTAGAGTAGACCTCCTCCTGTGTCCATCCGCCCATCTGCCCCCGCTCGATCAGTACACTCGGAATACCGCAGGAAGCCGCATAATTATAAGAACCTCCGGAAGCCACATCAGACTTTACCATATAAGGTACATCTGCCTGCTCTGCCATTTTTTTGGACATTGCCACAACATCCACATCTGCCCGTCCGGCGTAATAGATATATGGTGTCAGTTCCTCATAATCATCTCCGCTGTGAATATCAATATAGAAATCAGCCTCACTCTGCAGTGTCTGTACAACCGCATATGCCAGGCGCTCCATTCTGGTTCCTACCGGACTGCCAGGGAAAACACGATTCAGGTTCTTATTATCTTCTCTGCCAATACTTCCGCTTCGTTCTTCGAATTCTCTTCGACAGACTGTTTTCACAATAATCACTCTGCCGTTGATCTTCTCCGGTTTCAGATTCTCTGCCAGTTCTATAGCAGCCTGAATTCCCACATGTTCTCCCGCATGGACAGCTGCAGTAATTAAAACTGTTTTACCCGGATTACTTCCGCAGATCACTGTGTATGGAAGCGCAAATTCTCCACCGCCAAGTTTAAGAAATCCATTCTTCTTCGTACCCGGTGCAGTACAGAGCGGATTCATAATACCCTGCCCGTTCTCCTCAGTTACATCTTTATCACAACTCCAGCTGTCTCTCCCTGCTTTCACTGCACTGATCATAAACATCGGGGTAGAATGATAATTCAGTTTCTCCTCCTGACTCCACACCCGTTTCCAGATTTCCGTATCTACCGCCACAGATGCAAAACCATTTTCCTTTAACAATTTTCGATCCCAGGATGGTCTGTTAATAGCAGAAAGAGGCATCTGCAATGCAATATTCTCCATCCTGTCAATATCCGTACAGAGATAATGATCATCCAGATTCTCATTCTCCACACTCTTCCTGTCCTCTTCATAGGACTGACGCTTCTCTTCATCATAAAGATAACCATACCAGTTCGCATCAAAATTAAGCAGCTTACCGCCCGGTTTCAGAACACGATGCCATTCTCTGTATGCCCTCTCAGGATCTTTCAGATTCCACGTCAGATTCCTGCTGATCACAACGTCAAACACACCATCTTCAAACTCCAGATTCTGCGCATCCATTTTATAAAACGTAATATTTCTGCATAATTCCCCTGCATTCTTCTTGGCAGTATCCAGCATCTCCTGTGTATAATCCACCGCAGTAACCTGATATCCTGCCTCAGCCAGGATAACAGGAAAAAATCCCGGGCCTGTACCGATATCCAGAATCTTCAATTCTTCCTTCGCCATCTCCGGAAACTGACTCTTTAAAACCTCCAGCCATGCCCCTCTCTGCATTCCATTTAGTTCTTTATGATTCACTTCTGAATACCCTTCCGCACGGGTCGTCCAGTAGCTCTCAATTTCTGATAATAAATCTTTCAATCTATATTCCCTCCGCTTTCGCCTTTTTCACATTCATTTGACAAGATTATAACAAACTCCCCTCTTCTCAACAAGCCTACCCGGGGGATATAAATTTATGATATTTACCAATACCAGCCAGGCAGAAAAATATTTGTTGCAGATGCATTTGCAGGGTTCTTAGATATTCTAAGGCATCCAAAATCTGCGTTATGAGAAAAGAAGGACACTGTCTGAGCCCCTATGGGCGAGTTTGTCCTTCTTTTCTCATGCTTTTAGCAGATTTTGAATGCCTTAGAATATCTTAGTGCCCGAAACCGCATCTACAACAAATATTTTTCTGCCTGGCGTCCTCCTATATAAAAAACTGCCATACAGGAATCTCTCCCCATACAGCAGTCTCATATTTTATGTCGAGCGGATATCCGCAATTGAATCAGGGTACTTACTTGATTCTATTAAATAGCCCCAAGAATCCTCCGGGCATTATCAACTCTCTCCTGTGTCGGCGGATCAACCCCCTCCAGTGGATAATCCAGTCCCAGATTCTCCCATTTAAATTTTCCAAGTGTATGATACGGCAGTACCTCTACACGCTCTACATTCGAAAGCGTATGAATAAAATCTGCCAGCCGGTGAAGATATTCATCCTTATCACTGCCTCCAGGCACAAGTACATGTCTGATCCACACAGGTTTCTTCATATCAGAAAGCTCACGCGCCATCGCAAGAATATTCTTATTGGAATGTCCCGTAAGTTTGACATGTTCCGCCTCATCAATCTGTTTAATGTCCAGAAGCACAAGATCTGTATATTTCATAAGCTCCAGCCACTTAGAATGCCATGGTTCCTTATCCGTAAAAGGATTCGCACTGGTATCAAGAGTTGTATGAACGCCTGCTGCCTTTGCTTTCTTAAACAGTTCTGTAAGAAAATCAATCTGCAACAACGGCTCTCCACCGCTTACGGTGATACCGCCTTTATTTCCCCAGTAAACTTTATAGCGCAGTGCCTTGCTCAGAAGTTCATCTGCCGTATATTCCTGTCCCTGCCCCATTTTCCAGGTATCTGGATTGTGACAGAACTGACATCTCATAGCACAGCCGCTTAAGAAAATCACATATCTTACTCCGGGTCCGTCAACGGACCCGAAGCTTTCTAAAGAATGAACATAACCTTTCATCTGCTTATCATCCATTCTGATTACATTCTGTCGTGGCAAGTTCTGGCGATAACGTCTAACTGCTGCTCTCTTGTAAGGTCAATGAACTTAACAGCATATCCGGATACACGGATTGTGAAGTTTGCATACTCTTCTTTTTCCGGATGTTCCATAGCATCGATCAGTTTCTCTTTGCCAAATACGTTTACGTTAAGGTGATGAGCCCCCTGATCAAAGTATCCGTCCAGTACATGAACAAGGTTCTCTGTACGTTCTTCATCACTGTGTCCCAGTGCATCCGGGTTGATTGTCTGAGTATTGGAGATACCGTCAAGAGCATCTTCATAGTCAAGCTTGGCAACAGAGTTCAGGGAAGCAAGAAGTCCGTTCTGCTCTGCACCGTAAGATGGGTTTGCACCAGGTGCAAGAGGTTCGCCCATTTTTCTTCCATCCGGAAGGGAACCTGTAGCTTTACCATATACTACGTTGGAAGTAATGGTAAGGATAGATGTGGTTGGTTTGGAGTCACGGTAAGTATGAATATGTTTCAGTTTCTCAAGGAATGTGGAAAGCAGTGTTGTTGCAATCTCATCCGCTCTGTCATCATCATTACCGTAACGTGGGAAGTCACCCTCGATCTCGAAGTCTGTAGTGATTCCATCCTCATCACGGATAGCTTTTACTTTCGCATATTTGATAGCGGAAAGGGAGTCAACTACATGAGAGAATCCTGCGATACCAGTTGCAAAAGAACGGTCAACTTTTGTATCGATCAGAGCCATCTCTGCTGCTTCATAGTAATATTTGTCATGCATGTAATGGATCATGTTCAGAGTTCCTACATAAAGGTGAGCCAGCCAGTCCATCATCTTGTCATATTTTCTGATCACTTCATCATAGTCAAGATATTCGGAAGTAATTGGTGTATACTCCGGTCCTACCTGCTGTTTTGTCTTCTCATCAACACCACCATTGATCGCATACAGAAGGCATTTTGCAAGATTCGCACGAGCACCAAAGAACTGGATTTCTTTACCTGTCTCTGTAGCAGATACGCAGCAGCAGATGCTGTAGTCATCGCCCCATACCGGACGCATAACATCATCATTCTCATACTGGATGGAACTTGTTGTAACAGAAATATTTGCAGCATATTTCTTAAAGTTCTCAGGCAGTCTTGAGGAGTAAAGCACTGTAAGGTTTGGTTCCGGAGCCGGTCCCATATCTTCCAGTGTATGAAGGAAACGATAGTCACTCTTTGTTACCATGTGACGTCCGTCGATTCCCATACCTGCTACTTCCAGAGTTGCCCATACAGGGTCACCGGAGAATAACTGGTTGTAAGAAGGAATACGTGCAAATTTTACCATACGGAATTTCATTACCATGTGGTCAACAAGCTCCTGAGCTTCAGACTCTGTAAGAGTACCATTCTCAAGATCTCTTTCAATATAGATATCAAGGAATGTGGAGATACGTCCAACACTCATTGCAGCACCGTTCTGTGTCTTGATCGCTGCCAGATATCCGAAGTACAGCCACTGGAATGCTTCTCTTGCGTCTTTAGCAGGCTGGGAAATATCATAGCCATATGCCTGAGCCATTGCTTTCATGCCTTTCAGCGCACGGATCTGATCTGCGATCTCTTCACGAAGCTGGAAGTCGTAACGTCTCATACCTTCACGGTCACAAGCTGCGAAATCCTTCTGTTTTCCCTCGATCAGAGCATCAATACCGTACAGAGCCACACGTCTGTAGTCACCTACGATACGTCCACGTCCATAAGTGTCCGGAAGACCTGTAAGGATCTTGTTGTGACGGGCTGCTTTCATCTCTGGTGTATAGATATCGAATACGCCCTGGTTATGAGTTTTGAATTCATAGTTATTGAAAATATCTTTAATTTTATCACTTACTTCGTATCCATAGGTTTCGCATGCCTGCTCAGCCATTTTGATACCGCCGTATGGCATAAATGCACGTTTGAGAGGTTTGTCTGTCTGAAGTCCTACAACTTTCTCAAGGTTCTTGAGGTCTTCGTCAATGTATCCAGGGCCATATGCAGTCAGAGATGTGACAACTTCTGTCTCCATGTCCAAAACTCCGCCGTTTGCACGTTCTGCTTTCTGCAGTTCCTGAAGTTTGCCCCAGAGTTTGTTTGTAGCCTCTGTAGGTCCTTCCAGGAAGGAATCATCTCCATCATATGGTGTGTAGTTCAGCTTGATAAAGTTACGAACGTCGATCTTCTCTTTCCAACGGTTCCCTTTAAAGCCATTCCACTGTTCAAAATTTTTCATTCTTTTACCTCTTTCTCTAAAATATTTCCGCGCATTTCTCACTAGCCTAAAGTGAGATAATAAAATGTAATTTGTACTGTTTTAGGACACTTTTCTGTCCACGCAGTTAGTATACGTAAACATAAGCGTTATGTCAATCGGTTTTTCGTATGATTTTAATTAAATACAATCCTGAACGTTTCTCTTTATTTTTTCCTGTTTTATTGTACTTTATCCCGTACATTTGGGCTTTTTTGTACTTCTGGAAATACAAAAAGATACCTGTCAGACTACTCCGGGAGCAGTCTGACAGGTACCCGATAATTTTTATCTTATGTAAAGTTATTTTCTCCTGCCGAATCTTTATATTTATCTCATTCATAAAAATTCCTACCGAAAAACTTTATTGTATCGCAGGAGCATTATAAAGTAATTTCCTATGGTATATATAAAATAGCCAGGTCATTTCCTGTCAAAAAATGATCTGGCTATTTCAGATGGACAAGATTGCCCGCAAATATTTATATTCTCAATCAGCGATTATTGATTGCAGTTACAAGTGCATCAATAGAAGCACGGATAATATCCGGGTCCACGCCAGCTCCCCATGCAAGAGTTCCATCCGGTTTCTTGATACCAACATAAGCAATTGCCTTGGAACTTGAGCTACGTTCCAGAGCATGCTCCTGATAAGTCTCCAGAGTATATTTCAGTTCATATGCTTTCTTTAATGCATTGCTGACTGCATCCAGACGTCCGTTACCAACTGCCTCGGTAGTGATTGTCTTACCTTTAAAAGTTGAAGTAACTTTTGTGGAAATTCCGTCTGCCGTCTGCTGGAAATGAACTTCATTGATGCTGTACGGCTCCACAACATTCTCAAATGTCTGTTTAAACAGATTGAAGATTTCATCCGGATGAAGTTCTTTATGTTTATGGTCAGAAACTGCCTTTGTGGCATATCCCATTGCTTCACGCATTTTCGGCGGCAGGTTCAGTCCGAATTTTGTCTCAAGGATATATCCAACGCCACCTTTACCGGACTGGCTGTTGATACGGATAACATCTGCATCATAGTTTCTGCCAACATCTGTCGGATCAATTGGAAGGTATGGTACATTCCAATGATCTGGATCTTTATCTTCTCTCCAGTGCATACCTTTTGCAATAGCATCCTGATGTGAACCGGAAAATGCAGCAAATACAAGAGCACCACTGTATGGACTTCTTTCGTTGACCTTCATTCCTGTACACTCTTCATATACCTCACAGATATGCGGCATATCGGAAAAATCAAGTTTCGGATCCACACCCTGAGAATACATATTCATACCAAGTGTAACGATATCTACATTACCTGTACGCTCACCATTTCCAAATAATGTACCCTCAATTCTGTCCGCACCTGCAAGTAATCCCATTTCAGAGTCTGCCACACCGCAGCCTCTGTCGTTGTGTGGATGAAGAGATACAATGACATTTTCACGGTATTTCAGATTCTCACACATATATTCAATCTGACTTGCATAAACATGCGGCATGGAATGCTGTACAGTTACAGGCAGATTAATGATACATTTATTGTCTGCTGTTGGCTGCCATACATCCAGAACTGCGTTGCAGACTTCAAGAGCATATTCAGGTTCTGTACCTGTAAAACTTTCAGGACTGTATTCGAACTGGAAATTGCCTTCTGTTTCAGCTGCCAGTTTCTTTAATAATGCTGCTCCATCTACCGCAATCTTCAGGATCTCTTCTTTGGATTTCTTGAATACCTGTTCTCTCTGTGCCACAGAGGTGGAGTTGTATACATGTACAATTGCTTTCGGTGCACCTTTGACAGCTTCGAAAGTTTTACGGATGATATGTTCTCTCGCCTGAGTCAGTACCTGGATAGTTACATCCTGTGGAATCAGATTCTGTTCGATCAGTGTACGCAGGAATTCATACTCTGTTTCAGAAGCAGCCGGAAAACCTACTTCGATTTCTTTAAAACCAATTTTTACAAGAAGTTTAAAAAATTCAACTTTCTGCTCCAGACTCATCGGGATTACCAGTGCCTGATTGCCGTCACGAAGATCCACGGAGCACCAGATCGGTGCTTTGTCTACATATTCTTTTTCTGCCCATTTCATGCATTTGACAGGCGGCATGAAATACTGTCTCTGATACTTGCTTGGATTCATCATTTTTTCTCTTCCTCCATATGTATAAATATTGTGTTTGTCTCGCGGGTTAGATCGGTTAAATGGCATAAAAAAATCTCTCATCCCCGCAGACTTATCTGCAAGAGACGAAAGATACGATTATCTTACGCGGTACCACTCTTATTTATGACCAATGTCATACACTCATGGGATACGGAATGAACTGTCATCCTTATATCCTCTCCATATAACGGTGGACACCGTCTGCACCTACTCTCATATGATTTCAGACAGCTGCTCAAAGGCGAGTTCCACAATTTCCATCCACTGCTTCTCAGCTGCCAGCAGTTCTCTGTGCTCCGGGCCGTGTGTACTATTCCTTATCGTTGCATTTGACTTATAATTTTCCAAAAAAATATTAACATATATCGGAATCATTCGTCAAGAATAAATTCGATAATATGTTAGTCGGGGCAACAGGATTTGAACCTGCGACCTCACGGCCCCCAGCCGTGCGCGCTACCAAGCTACGCCATACCCCGCAACGAATATGAGTATAACAAATCATTCCTGTGATTTCAACTCTTTTTCTGCAGAATTTTTTAAAAATCAAGCAGGAAGAAACCCACTGTAAATTTTACAATGAACTTTCTCCCTGTTTATCTTATGTATATGTTCTTTGAATGTTACCTATGCTGTCATAACAGATTTTTCCAGATTATCAACACGCATCACCAATCCATTAACTATCTCTCTGGTTTCCTTATTCTCTTTTCTATAGCGAAATTCATCCGTATGTGCATCAAAAAGAACAGATATCTTCTTGCCGACATCATTTTCCAGTTTAAGTTCTATATTTTTCACATCTTCCTGGAGTTCCCTGATATCTGCTTTCATATTTATGATATCGCTTTTCATGTTTATGATATCGCTCTTCATGTTTATGATATCGCTCTTCATGTCTGAAATATCTCTTTTTACCTCGGACATATCATTCTGAAAACTGACTATACTTCCCTGAATGGAAAAAAGAATACTTCTCAGTTCTGCATCTTCCACTTTCTCTCCCTCCTCTCTTGTCAGTACAATTTGTTCTCTTTAGTATGAAATACATTGTACCATCGAAAGGAGCAAAAGTCCATGTCGAAACTCTAATATTTTTATAAACAATGCAATTACAGTTTATGTATAAACAGCCCGCTTCTGAGTTTCGGTTCGAACCATGTAGATTTCGGCGGCATCAGTTTGCTTTCATCTGCGATTTCCATAAGATCTTCCATGGAAGTCGGGTACATAACAAATGCTACTCCACCAGTCTTATCCGCAATTGCAGCCAGTTCCGCAGCCTTATGACTTCCGCCAACAAAAGAAATTCTCTGATCTGTACGTGGATCCTCAATTCCGAGAATTGGAGTGAGAACTTTTTCCTGCAGGATGGATACATCCAACTGTCCCACTACATCTTTTTTCTCATATACATCCGGCCACGCTTTCAGGTGATACCACTGTCCGTCCACATACATTCCCATACAGTGCTTCTCAACAGGTTTACACGGAAATCCCGGCATCAGCATCAGTTCGAAGTTAAATTTCAATGCTCCGAGAAATGCCTTCACAGTCAGTCCATTCAAATCCCTGACTATTCTGTTATATGGAAGAATACAAAGCTGATCGTATGGAAATACAACAGATAAAAAATAATTAAACTCTTCTTCTCCTGTATACCCCGGGTTCTGCTCTCTTCTCTTCAGGCCTACTTTTACAGCAGACGCTGCACGGTGATGTCCATCTGCAATATAAAGAGAATCAATACCTGCAAATTCTTTATTTACTTTCGCAATAACTTCCCTATCCTCAATCACCCATACTCTATGCGTGATCTGATCCTCCTCTGTAAAATCATATACTGCCTCATGGCTTTCTTTCCAGTCATTCATCAGTTTGAGCAGAGCTTCCGGATATCTGCATGCAAGAAAAATCGGTCCTGTATTTGCATTACAGTAATCCACATGATGGATACGGTCCTGTTCTTTATCCTCTCTGGTAAGTTCATGTTTTTTTACCACACCATTCAAATAATCATCAATCGAGCTGCACCCTACAATACCCGTCTGTGTTTTACCTCTCCTCACAAGTTCATATATATAGTAGTATGGCTCCTCATCCTGAACAAGAATCCCTTTTTGCTCCATATTAACAAGATTTTCTTTTGCTCTTTCATAAACCCGTTCATCATATAAATCAATTCCCGGCTCCAGATCCATTTCTGGTCTGTCTACATGCAAAAAAGATAACGGATTCTCATCTCCGATTATTTTAGCCTCTTCTCTGTTTACCACATCATATGGAAGTGCCGCTACTTCTGCTGCCTTTTCCTTTACAGGGCGCAATGCTTTAAATGCATGAAATACTGCCATAGTATTTTCTCCTCTCTTGTACTCTCAATTCCACAAAACAAATGAATAGAAATATTTGTGTTTATTCCTATTAAATGAGACGCACGTTGCTTATAATTTTAACATATTTCAGGTCCTATTTCAATGTTCTTATTGCTATACCTAACTTTTTTTTGAAAAACCTAAAAAATTTTGTATTTTCTATTGCAAAATTTTTTTATTATGGTATTATAGAATCAGAAATTAAAGGAAACCACAAGATAATTTTTAGGGAGGTCATTTTATGACAGAAGGATTAAAATGGACTGTAAATGAAGTTCCAAAATCAGATGATAAACATCTGGAACTGATGTCCGAAGAAAATGTAAAAAAAGCAAATGAATTCCACAAGAGTTTCCCACAGTACAGTGTGACACCTCTTCAGAATCTTTCTTCTCTTGCCAAATATTTAGGAGTAAAGAATATTTTCTGCAAAGATGAATCCTACAGATTTGGATTAAATGCATTCAAAGTACTTGGAGGCTCCTACGCAATGGGACGCTATATTGCAAAAGAAGTCGGCCGCGATATCAGCGAACTGCCATATAATGTTCTCTCTTCTGATAAATTAAGAGAAGAATTCGGACAGGCTACATTCTTTACAGCAACAGATGGTAACCACGGACGTGGAGTTGCATGGGCAGCTAACCGCCTTGGACAGAAGGCAGTTGTAAGAATGCCAAAAGGAACAACAAAGACCCGTTTTGATAACATTGCTAAAGAGGGAGCTACTGTTACGATTGAAGAAGTCAACTATGATGACTGCGTAAGAATGGCTGCTGCAGAGGCTGCCAAGACTGAGCACGGCATTATCGTTCAGGATACCGCATGGGACGGATACGAAGAAATCCCATCCTGGATCATGCAGGGATATGGAACTCTGGTTCTTGAAGCCGACCAGCAGTTAAAAGAAATGGGAGTTGACCGCCCGACACACGTATTTGTTCAGGCAGGTGTTGGTTCCCTGGCAGGTGCTGTAGTTGGTTACTTTGCTCATAAATATAAAGAAAACCCGCCGGTTATGGCTGTCTGTGAAGCAAGTGCTGCTGACTGTCTGTACCGCTCCGCTGTTGCAAAAACAGGTGATCTGGTAAATGTTACCGGTGATCTTCAGACAATCATGGCAGGTCTTGCATGCGGCGAAGGAAATACGATCGGATGGGATATCCTGAAGAACCACGTAGATGTATTTGCATCCTGCCCTGACTGGATGAGTGCAAAAGCAACACGTATCTACGCAAACCCACTTGGAGATGACCCACACGTTGTTTCCGGTGAATCCGGTTCCGTTCCGCTTGGTTTCTGCTTCACTGCTCTTCACGATGAAGATGCAAAAGACTTAAAAGAAGCTCTGAAACTGGATGAGAATTCCGTAGTACTTGTTATTTCTACAGAAGGTGACACTGATCCTGTTCGTTACCGCGAGATCGTATGGGACGGATTATACGGAACAAACGAATCTTTAAGCAAATAATTTTAAAGAACAAACTTAGAACAGCAATTTGTTACTGATCATAATTGTAAAAATACCGAACAGTTACAATTAATAAATATCATACATATTGGGAGGATTTAAAAATGGATTACGCAAAAATCAACGAAGCTGCAATGGGTTATAAAGATGATATGACCAAATTCCTTCGCGATCTGGTTCGCATCCCTGGCGAAAGCTGCGGTGAAAAAGGACATATCATGAGAATCAAAGAGGAAATGGAAAAGGTCGGATTCAACAAAGTTGAGATTGATCCTATGGGAAATATCCTCGGATACATGGGAACAGGTAAAACTCTGATCGGTTTTGACGCTCATATCGATACAGTAGGTATCGGTAACATTAAAAACTGGGAATTCGATCCATATGAAGGTTTCGAAACTGATGAAGAAATCGGCGGACGTGGAACATCCGACCAGATGGGTGGTATCGTTTCTGCAGTATACGGTGCTAAGATCATGAAAGACCTTGGTCTTTTAAATGATAAATATCAGGTACTTGTAACAGGTACTGTACAGGAAGAAGACTGTGACGGTCTCTGCTGGCAGTACATCATCCACGAAGATGGTGTTCGTCCTGAATTCGTTGTTTCCACAGAGCCAACAGATGGCGGTATCTACAGAGGACAGCGTGGACGTATGGAAATCCGCGTAGACGTTAAAGGTGTTTCCTGTCATGGTTCCGCTCCTGAGCGTGGTGATAACGCTATTTACAAAATGGCTGACATTCTCCAGGATATCCGTGCATTAAACGAAAACGATGCAGCTGATACTACAGAGATCAAAGGTCTTGTAAAAATGCTTGATGAGAAATACAACCCGGAATGGGAAGAAGCCCGTTTCCTTGGACGTGGTACAGTTACTACATCTGAAATCTTCTTCACATCTCCAAGCCGTTGTGCAGTAGCTGACTCCTGCTCTGTTTCTCTTGACCGTCGTATGACAGCAGGCGAAACATGGGAAAGCTGCCTGGATGAGATCCGTGCTCTTCCGGCTGTTAAGAAATATGGTGATGACGTTACAGTATCCATGTATGAATACAACCGTCCATCCTATACAGACCTTGTATATCCGATCGAATGCTACTTCCCGACATGGGTAATCCCGAAAGATCACAAAGTAACACAGGCTCTGGAAGAAGCTTACAAAGGACTGTATGGCGAAGAACGTCTCGGAAATGCAGAGACAGAAGGTATGAGAAAAGCTCGTCCTCTGACAGACAAATGGACATTCTCCACTAATGGTGTAACAATCATGGGACGTAATAACATTCCTTGTATCGGATTCGGACCTGGCGCAGAAGCACAGGCTCATGCTCCGAACGAAAAAACATGGAAGATTGACCTTGTAAGATGCGCTGCTGTATATGCTGCTCTTCCAACTGCATACTGCAAATAATTTAACTTTAGATAAATTTTAGGCGACGGATTCTCAAATCCCAGAGGCTTAATATGTGTCCGGACATAATCCCTGCTCTGACGGGCGGGGATATAAATAAAAGTAATACCTTTCTTCTGTATCGTATTCAGATAATATGCAGAAAAAGGGTTACAAATGTAAATAACACAGATACTCAATTATTTCATACAGGAAAGGATAAGCTATCAAACACATAGCAGGTATTTATTTTATGAAAACATTACAGGATTACATTGATAAATTAAACAGCTTAAACTTCAAAGAAATGTACAACAATGATTTCTTCTGGACATGGGACAAAACAGACGATGAACTGGAAGCTGTTTTCACAGTTGCTGACGCTCTCCGTTTCATGAGAGAGAACAACATCTCCACAAAAGTATTCGAGAGCGGTCTTGGAATCTCTATCTTCCGTGACAACTCCACACGTACACGTTTCTCTTTCGCTTCCGCATGTAACCTTCTTGGTCTGGAAGTACAGGATCTGGATGAGAAAAAATCTCAGATCGCTCACGGTGAAACTGTTCGTGAAACAGCAAACATGGTATCTTTCATGGCTGATGTAATCGGTATCCGTGATGATATGTACATCGGAAAAGGACATGCTTACCAGAAAGAATTCATGGAAGCTGTTACAGAAGGAAATAAAGATGGTATTCTTGAGCAGAGACCTACTCTTGTAAACCTTCAGTGCGATGTTGACCACCCGACACAGTGTATGGCAGATATGCTTCACATCATCCATGAATTTGGCGGTGTTGAGAATCTGAAAGGCAAAAAGATCGCTATGACATGGGCTTATTCTCCATCCTATGGTAAACCTCTCTCCGTTCCACAGGGCGTTATCGGTCTGATGACACGTTTTGGTATGGACGTTGTTCTTGCTCATCCAGAAGGATACGATGTAATGCCGGAAGTTGAAGAAATCGCTAAGAAGAACGCTGAAGCTAACGGTGGATCTTTCACAAAGACAAACGATATGGCAGAAGCTTTCAAAGATGCTGATATCGTATATCCAAAGAGCTGGGCTCCGTTTGCAGCTATGGAAAAACGTACAAACCTTTACGCAGAAGGCGACTTCGACGGAATTGATAAATTAGAGAAAGAACTTCTTGCACAGAACGCAGAGCACAAAGACTGGGCATGCACAGAAGAACTTATGAAAACAACAAAAGACGGAAAAGCTCTTTACCTGCACTGCCTGCCAGCTGACATCACAGGTGTAAGCTGCGAAACAGGTGAAGTTGACGCTTCTGTATTCGACCGTTACAGAATCCCGTTATACAAAGAAGCAAGCTTCAAACCATATATCATCGCTGCTATGATCATGCTTTCTAAATTCGAGAAACCACAGGATATCCTGAAGAAACTTGAAGTAAAAGCAGCTCCGAGAATTATGAAATAATTTGTCAGGAGTCAGGCGAATATTTGCAATCTGATTCGGTCAACTTCAATATAAGCTGAATCCGAATTTGTGTCCAAACAGAAACTTTAATTAGAAATCTAATTATTGTCAGAAAATAATTACTATATTGTATAGCAGACCGGGCTGTCGCAGAAAAGCAGACATTGTTTATTGCGGCGGCCCTCTTTGCCCTAATCAGGAGGTTTTTACAAATGTTTACAAGAAAAAGAATCGTTATTGCGCTCGGCGGGAACGCTCTGGGAAACACTCTCCCGGAACAGATGGTAGCTGTAAAAACTACTGCAAAAGCATTATGTGATCTGATTGAAGAAGGTCATCAGGTTGTTGTTGTACACGGAAACGGACCACAGGTTGGTATGATCAACAATGCAATGTCTGCTCTCTCCAGAGAAGACGAAAATCAGCCTAACACTCCTCTCTCTGTCTGTGTTGCCATGAGCCAGGCTTATATTGGCTATGACTTACAGAATGCTTTAAGAGAAGAGCTTCGCATCCGTGGATTTGTCCGCACTCCTGTTGTAACAGTTGTCACTCAGGTTCGTGTCGATCCGAATGATCCTGCATTCGAGAATCCTTCAAAACCGATTGGCAAGTTCCTTACAAAAGAAGAAGCCGATCATCAGGCACAGGCTTACGGACACATTATGAAAGAAGACGCAGGACGTGGTTACCGCCGTGTTGTTGCATCTCCAAAACCTGTTGAAATCGTAGAACAAGATGCGATCAACAGCCTTGTAGATGCAAATAAAATTGTTATCTGCTGCGGCGGCGGCGGAATTCCTGTAGTTCTTAACGGACATCATCTCAAAGGTGCATCCGCTGTTATTGATAAGGATTTTGCAAGTTGTCTTCTGGCCAAAGAATTGGATGCAGATATGCTTATCATTCTTACAGCAGTTGAGAAGGTTGCTGTAAACTTCGGCAAGGAAAACGAAGAATGGTTAGATGACCTGACTGTAGATGATGCCAAAAAATATATTGACGAGGGACAGTTTGCCCCAGGTTCCATGCTTCCAAAAGTTCAGGCTGCTGTTGATTTCGCAAGCTCCAAAGAAGGAAGAACTGCTATGATCACTTTACTGGAAAAAGCAAAAGACGGTATCCAGGGAAAAACAGGAACCAAAATCCATCTTTAATTTTGACTTTGCAGATACTCTATATAAAAAACCTTACCAAACACATATTCCAAAGCCGATATCTGTCATAAGAATGTATTTATTTGTAGACAAAAAAGTTCTGACGACCTTGCGCCAGAACTTTTTTATTTACAGTAATCTATATCTTCAAGTTCTCTGGCATCATTCACCTCATAAATACAGGTATCCTCCAGATGTTTCATGATTACTCGTTTCCCTCCTTTATCGCCTTCTAGCGAAAGGAGTTCTTCATAATATTTCTTGCTGAAAATACACGGATTTCCCATTTTTCCCTGACAGGAAATACCGGCAATTTCTTTCCCACTGTCCAGAAATGTCTGAATCAGTTTACAAATTGTATCACAGGTCAGCCACGGTTGATCAGATACTGTAAAAAGGGCCGCATCTGCATCCAGATTGGCATTTAGACCAATCTTCAGAGATGAAGAAATTCCCTTTTCCGGATGTGGATTATACAATACCTGTATGCCCTGTTCCACAGCAGTTTCAGCAATCGAATCATATTGCGTCACAACCGCAATCCTACACTTTATATCAGGCAGATTTCCTGTATAAGTTCTGTTTAATCCCTCTTCCAGCTGTCTTTTTACTTGTATAAGCTGTCCCAGAACATGTCTGTACATTGGTATTCCGTCTACTTCGTATAAGAGTTTATTTGCGCCAAAACGGCGGCTGTTTCCAGCCGCCAGCATGATCATTGCGATTTTCAATGTAGTCTATTCCTCCCAAAGGCTTCCATACGCTGCAACCGTATGTTTCTTCTCCAGTTCTTCCACGATATGTTCTGCAGGTGCTTTCTCTGTGAGAACATCAGATTTATTCAGATAAACTCTGTAAACCCGCTCTTCCACATCCTTAAACAGTCCACAGATGGAGGTTGCGATCTTAACGATATCTTCCTCTGTAATCGGTGCTTCCAGACTTTTCTTAAGAAATTCTGATGTACGTTCCATACGGTATGCACTCTGACTGATCGGCTGTCCCAGACAGTCCAGTCCGATCACGCTGATCACAATATCTGCACAGGCAGGAATCACAGGTTCCCATTCTGCGGGAACTTTTACAGGATGATGCTTCGCACCGTCTGCTTCTACAAGCATTACATCACATAAATTTTTCAGTTCTTCCAACTTTTCCTCTTTTAGAGATGCATATTTACCTGTTTCTTCCTCATATTCCGCAGCAACCACATAACCTTCCATGTCCAGAATTTCCCGCACTTTAACAGCGTCTCCGCCCCTTACAAAGGGAAGTTCTGTCTCTCCTGCCATATGTGTTGTTGTAGTAATGATCACTCTCTTTCCTCTGTCAAGCAATTCATCTGTAAGGCGGTAGATCAGGCTGGTCTTTCCGCCTCCGCCAACTACAGCAATTACCGGATATTTCTCATAATCAATCTGCAGTAATTCCAGAAAATCTGTCTGGTGCTTCATATGGCATCACTCCTTCTGAAAGCAGAATTTCTACAACACTGCCTGCAATACAGCGGGCTTTGTCGGAGATTGTAAAACAGTTCTTCTTCTGTTCTTTACGCGGATCAATATCCGCAATTTTCATTCCCTTAGGTACTGTAAATCCATCACGGATGATCCCGCGGAGCACCCCGGTAAGAGAAGCTCTGACAGGCGTATCCCCAATCCATGCAAGGATCTGATCCTTTTCTACGATATCGGCAATTTTCGAGATACAGTGAATCTTGCCGGCTGCAGGAGCGTGGATCACACGCTCTTTTCCGAATCCTGCAATCACGCCCGGAACTCCCGTATTCGGAAGTGCTGCACCCTTTACGATCACTCTGGCGAGATTATGACCACGCATGGTCTCAACTACATAATCCACATCATCTCCTGCCACAAAGCCAGGACCAAGGGCAATCGTCAGGTCTGCCATATCCCTTGTGGTTCCCAGATTCCGTTTGGCAAGGATCGCATCTACCAATGCTGCCGGTCTGTATTTCTTAAGAGTATCTCCTGCAGTATCCACCATAAGTGGAATTTCTCCTGCTGCCCATACAGCTTCACATTCCTGTATACTGTTTATTTTTCTGCAAAGCACACCTTCCACTGAAGACTGTCCATCATAAACTGCTTCACAGAAAGATACCATTCTCCGGATTGCAGTAGGCTTCTCACATTCCAGAACCAGAATACGGTATCCGCAGCGGTACAGTCTATGGATCGTACCGCTGGCAAGATCGCCTCCTCCTCTCACAATTACAACATTTTTTAATTCATTACCGTCATTTTTTACATTGGTCATTATTGCTGTCTTCCTCTATGTTACTGTTCACTCCATTCTCCGCAATATACGGAATTTATGTCCACAAAGTTACAGTAATTATACTTTTCATTTCATATATTATACATTATCAGCTGTATTCTCGTCCATTACTTTTTCTATAGCATTGACAATATTCTCATATCCTGTACAGCGGCACAGATTTCCTGCCATGTGTTTACGGATAGCTTCTCTTGAAAGCTTTTCCCCACGTTCAAGCAACACTGTTGCCGACATAATAAATCCCGGAGTGCAGAAACCGCACTGTACGGCCCCCTCCTCGATAAAAGCTTCCTGGATCCTGGTAAGTTCTCCGTTCTTTTCCAGTCCCTCCAGAGTGCGGATATTCTTTCCCTCTGCCCATACCGCAAGGTAAATACAGGAATCTATCGTTTCGCCGTCGATAATGACTGTACAGGCTCCGCATTCGCCTACTTCACAGCCCTTCTTTACCGAAGTAAGTCCCAGCCGGTTACGCAGCATATCCAGCAGTGACTCTCTTACATCTACATATTCTGCTACCTCTTTGCCGTTTACTGTACACTGTACAAGCTGCATCTGCTTTTTCATGCTCTGTCACCTCCTGCAAGTTCAATGGTACGTCTTAATGCCCTGGACGCGATTTCTCCGCCGATCTGCAGACGAAATGCCTTAGATGCTCTCCAGGAATCACGCGGATTGATTTCTTCGCGGACAAGCTGTGCCGTTTTATCATAAAGACTCTCGTCAATCTTCGCACCCTTTAATGCTTCTTCTGTTTTTACACAGCGGTACGGAACAGGAGCCGCAACGCCAAATGTAATACGCACATCCTCCAGAATGCCGGTTTCCAGATTTGCTTTACTTACCACACTACAGCTGATCGTCGCAATATCCATGGCATTACGCATAGAATACTTGATATAATGACCACGATATCCCTGATATTCTTTCGCAGGAATGATCACATAAGTCAGAACCTCTCCCTGTTTCAGATCCACACGGCCGGGTCCCAGATAGAAATCTTTTACAGGAACCAGACGGCCTTCTTTTCCATCTTCCAGGCGAAGCAGAGCATTAAGAGAAAATACGGTCGGTGCACTGTCTGCGCTGACTGCTCCATTGCAGATATTACCGCCTATCGTGCCAATATTTCTTACCTGCGGTCCGCCAACCTGGTCTACCGCTTCTCCAAGTACAGGAATATGTTTCTTTATAATTTCATCATTGGTAATATGTGAGAATACAGTTCCGGCCCCTATATAAATATCGCCATTCTCCTCCATTCTTACCCCTTTAATCTCTTCAATCCCATGAATGCTTACCAGAGATGTACCTGCAAACTTTCCCTCTCTGGTTTTGATCAGAACATCACTTCCGCCGGAGATAATCCTTGCTTCCGGATGTTCACTTAACAGCTGTACTGCTTCTTCAACGCTTCCTGCTTCGTAATATTTCTCAATATCGTACATAAAATCCCCCTCCTTCTAAATAAGCCCGGCTTTCATAAAGCCATCGATCAATCTCTGTGGTGTCAGAGGATTTTCATTAAATGCTACACCCGTTGCATGCAGAACTGCATTGCGGATAGCAGGTGCACCCGGAATTGCCGGAGGTTCACCCAGTGCCTTATTTCCAAATGGTCCGACCGGATCATCCAGCTCTACAAAATCAGCTTTGATATCTGGAGTATCCATCATAGTCATCAGTTTATAGTCAAGCAGGGTACCATTTAAAGGTCTGCCTGTCTTCTCGTCCAGAAGAAGCTGTTCGGAAACACCATAGCCCATTCCCATGGACATACCGCCATGAACCTGCATTTCTGCAAGCTGCGGATTGATCAGTTTACCGCTGTCATGAACATTGATAATATGGAGGATCTTAATCTTACCAAGCTCAATATCTACTTCCACCTCTGCAAAGCAGCATCCTGTAGCAATCGTATTCTTCTTCACCTGTTCAGAAACTTCAGCTGTAAGTACGGAAGAATTTGTAAGGCTGTAGTAACTCTCCAGTGCAAGATTTGCAAGCGTCATCGCCTGATCCTCGCCTGCCATAATCCATCCATGATCAAGGCGCAATTCTCTTGTCTCCTCCGGCATCAACTGTTTTGCATAAGCCAGGATCTTCTCTTTCAGAAGATTTGCACAATCCTTTACTACTGTTCCTGTTACAAAGGACTGACGGGATGCATAGGCTCCTGTATCAAACGGTGTTACATCTGTATCCTGCATAGTCTGGATATGAATATCACTGATATCCATATTTAATACTTCTGCTGTCATCTGAGAGAATGCAGTATCCGCACCCTGTCCGATTTCTGTTGCACCCAGCATCAGACCTACACTTCCATCCTGGTTCAGAGTCATTCTGGCACCTGCTATTTCCAAAGAAATCGGCCATACACCTGTCTTATAGGAGAACAGTGACATTCCCACACCTCTGCGGATTTTTCCGGTCTGGTTTGCATATTCTTTCCGTTTCTCATCCCAGTGGATATATGCAGCGCCTTTTTCCAGACATTCAAAAATACCGTTTGTATTTGCAGCAATCGGTTTCAGATAGGCATCTTCATAATATCCTTTGATCAGATTCTTCTTTCTGAATTCCAGCGGATCCATTCCTATCTCTTTCGCTATATCATCCATAAAACACTCGATGCCAAAACATACCTGCGGGATTCCATATCCACGCATGGCGCCGCCTACCGGTGTATTGGTATATACGGTATACGCCTTTCCACGAATATTCGGACAAGCATACTGCAGTCTCCAGGAAGTCAGCCCGTTGGCTGCAATGGCATGTCCATGGGAAGCATATGCGCCCTGGTTTGAAATTGCAACCATATCTTTCGCAAGAAGATATCCGTCTTTATCAACCCCAGCTGTCAGATCGTATTCTATCGAATGACGGGTTCTTGTATTGCAAAAAGTCTCTTCTCTGCTCACATCAAGTTTCACAGGTCTGCCCCCCACCTGTGTAGTCAAAAATGCATTTAACGGCTCATAAAGTACGTCCTGTTTATTTCCAAATCCGCCGCCAATATAAGGCTTGATGACTCTGATTTTTCCCCACGGTATTCCCAGTGCCTGACCGATCACACGACGGACAATATGTGGAATCTGCGTAGAGCTTACCACTACGATCCTGCCGTTTTCCATATATGCATAAGAGATCGGATTCTCTATATGACAATGCTGTACAATAGGAGTTTTATAACTGCGTTTTACTACTGTTGCAGACTGCTCCAGACCTCTGTCAACGTCCCCGATGGAATAATTGGAGCTTACAAGGATGTTATCTTTTTTCTCCTCGTGAACCGGCGGGTTGGTTCCCAGCATGGATTTGCGTGGATGAATCTCTACCGGATATTCTTCATACTCTACTTCAATTAACCTTACTGCTCTCTGAGCTGTAATTTCGTCCTCTGCCACTACCGCTGCAATGTCATCTCCGTAATAACGGACTCTGCCTGTAAGAATATTACGATCTGCAACATCCTGATGAGCAGTCTCTACGGACCAGGGATGTCCCGGCGTAGGATAACAATGATTCGGTACGTCCTTAAAAGTAACTACTTTTACTACGCCGTCCAGAGCCTCTGCTTTACTGGTATCGATTGATTTCACGATACCGTTGCCGATCTTTGCGTGACAGACCTTTGCGATCAGACAATTGGCAGGAGCCATATCATCTGTAAATTTCGCGCGTCCTGTCACTTTATCATAGGCATCTACTCTCGGAACACTCTTTCCAATCATGTTTTCACCTTCTCTATTCTTTTTTTGTTCTGGTTTATGGTATAAAGAAAGCCGGACTCACCCCAAGGTATTATCTATTCCCCTCAGGACTGATGTCCGGCTCCGAACCATGCTTCTTCTTTCGCCCGTTTTCAGACATCAGGCGAATTATTTTATAATATTGCATAATTTGTTGCTTTTATCGTTCTTTTAGTATAGCATATTGTACAGTATGTTTCAATCTTTTTTGAATATTTTGTTGTCATTTCTAAAATTTTCTATCTTATTTATAGAAATTATCTATAAGCAATAATTTCTGAATCAATCGAATAAAATCATCTGCTTCATACTTATTTCATCTGAGTCAAGCGGATATTCGCGATCCGCTCCGCTACTTGCTCATAACCAAATAAGTAAATTATCTAACTGCTGTAAAAATTCCACGCAGGTCATGAATTGCATGACGCGGGCATTTCACAGCACACATACCACAGCTCAGACACATAGATTCTTCGATCACCGCACAGTTATCAATTATTCTGATTGCACTCGCCGTACAGGTTTTCTGACAGATTCCACAGCCAATGCAGCTGACTTCACACTGTTTCTTTGCTTCCGCACCTTTTTTCTTATTGGAACATTTTACTACAATGTAATTGGCGCATTCATGGACGTGGATTACTTTCTGTGGACATACTTTTGCACAGGCCCCGCAGCCGATACATTTCTCTTCATCTACTTCTGCTACCCCATATTCATTGATGGAAATGGCTCCGAATTTACATTTATTTACGCAGGCTTTGCAGCCGATACAGCCATCTGCACAGCCAGTTTCACCTTCAGCCGATCTGCATCCCCCATTACATGCTACAACCGCTGATCTATATGGAAATTTCTTCTTTACTGCCATATTCACCACTTCCTTTCATATGGTGTTCCAGTCAGAGGCAGACGGTATTGTCTCTCGCCATCCCATCTGAAATACGCATCTGAGATCGCCGGTGCTGTCGGAATGGAAGTGATCTCGCCAATTCCAATGGCTCCGCAAGCTACATTTAATCCGGGTTTGTCGATAACGATCGCATCAATCTTTGGAATCTCGTGAGCGCGGAACAGACCAAGAGAGCCATACTTGTCGATTGGTTTGCAGTTTTCATCAATTGGGTAATGCTCTCTCAGGGCAAATCCCATGGACATCACTACACCACCCTCGATCTGACCTTCACAGGACAGCGGATTAACAGCCTTGCCTACATCATGTGCAGCGACCATTTCCTCAACTTTTCCTGTTTTCTTATCCAGGATACATACCTGTGTCGCATAGCCATAAGCTACATGAGAAACAGGATTCGGTACATTTGCACCAAGCGGATCTGTCTTAGCCAGATATTCTGCATAGTAAACCTTGCCAATCACATCATCAATAGTCTTGCCTGCATTTCGGTCCTCCATGATCTTATCGCAGGCACGGCGGCAGGCTTCTCCTGTTACCAGAGTCTGTCTGGAACCGGAAGTGGTTCCTGAATCCGGCGAAAACCAGGTATTACTTCTCTCATAAACAATATCTTCATGTTTCAGGTCTGTATTGGTAACTACCATCTGTGTCAGAACCGTGCCAAGTCCCTGTCCGATACAGGAAGCACCGGAATAAATATGAAGCTTTCTGTCCTCTTCAAATACAAGTTTCACGCGACCCGTATCCGGGATTCCGACACCAACACCGGCATTCTTCATAGCACAGCCGATTCCAACTGGTTTGCCTGCCTCCAAAGCAGCATTGTATTTCTCTTTTACCGCCTCCAGCGTTTCTACCAGACCTGTAGAATTATCTACGATCTGACCATTCGGAAGTGTTTCACCCGGGCGGATTGCATTACGATAGCGGATTTCCCATGGTGTGATACCTACTTTATCTGCCATCATATTCAGCAATGTCTCTGTTGCAAAACAGGTCTGGGTTACACCAAATCCACGGAACGCTCCTGCTGGCGGATTGTTAGTATAATAAGCAGTTCCTTCAATCTCAAAATTCTCATAATGATACGGACCTGCTGCATGTGTACATGCACGTTCCAGTACCGGACCGCCAAGAGAGGCAAACGCACCTGTATCTGATGCTACTTTCGCTTTTACCCCCATAATATTGCCATTCTCATCACAGCCCATAGTCATATCCATATAAAATGGGTGGCGCTTCGGATGAACCAGCAAAGACTCTGCTCTGGAAAGCTTCATTTTCACCGGTTTCTTAGTTGCATATGTAAGCAATGCTGCCAGATGCTGTACTGTCATATCTTCTTTTCCGCCGAATCCACCGCCTACAAGTGCATTCTGTACCTTTACCTTATCCGTTCCAAGTAACAGGGAACACTCATGTAATGTCTGATGTGCAGACTGGTCTGTGGAATATATGAAAATATCTCCATCCTCATCATAGAAAGCCACTGCACTCTCAGGCTCAAGGAATGCATGCTCTGTCCATGGAGTCTCAAAATGATGGCTGATCACATATTTCGAATTACGGATCGCCTCATCTGCATTTCCTCTGCTGATATGTTTATGTGCGCAGATATTATTTTCTTCTTCATCAAATACTTTCGGAGCATCCTCTGCTGCCGCTTCCTCAATCGTATGAATATGAGGCAGAACCTCATATTTCACTTTGATCAGCTTCTTAGCTTTCTCAGCTGTTTCTCTGTCCTTCGCAGCTACAACAGCAATGGCATCCCCCAGATAATGTGTCAGTCCCCCTACAGGTATCAATGTATACTGATCATGCTTCAGATGTCCAATCTTGTTCTCTCCCGGGATGTCCTCTGCTGTTAATACGGCTTCTACTCCAGGAAGTGTCTTCGCTGCTGTTGTATCAATCTCAAGCACACGTGCACGTGGATATTTACTTCTGAGTGCCGCCCCATACAGCATTCCATCAAAATAAAAATCATCCGGGTATTTGCCAGTTCCCAGTACTTTCTCTTCCACATCCACTCTGGATACCCTGTGTCCTAAGTTCCAGTTTGGATCCAGATCATCCGGGATTACACCCTCTTTTAAAACTTTCGCAGCCAGCCTTACTGCATCCATAATTTTTACATATCCTGTGCAGCGACAATAATTATTGCGCAGTGCATATTTGATTTCATCATCTGTCGGCTCTTTATTCACATCCAGAAGAGCTTTGGTACACATTACCATACCCGGAATACAGAATCCACACTGAACTGCACCTGCTTTTCCGTATGCATATGTATAAACTTCACGTTCCCACTCTGTCAGACCTTCTACAGTGATCACTGTTCTTCCATCCAGCAGATCCGTATCAGGTACGCACGCTTTGCAGGTTTTTCCGTCAATAATAACTGTACAGGCTCCGCAGGCTCCTTCACTGCAGCCATCTTTTACTGAAGTCAGACGAAGTTCATCTCTCAGAAAACGCAGTAGTTTTTGATTTCTGGCCGGTTCGACCTTTTGTCCATTGACTGTAAATACTGCCATATTGGACTCTCCTTTCTTTTTCGCACGTCTGCCTATTAGGGCAGTCAGCCAGAGTTTACCTCTGTCTGTTTTTTGTCTGCCTGTGATACCGCATAAATTTATCTCTTTTCATCCCGCGCCAGGCTCCGCTCTATATATTCCTGCCTGTGAAAAGTAAAACAAATTCTGTAACATGCGGCCGCGATTCAGCCTGATATGCAACACTGTCCACAGCCATTTTCTGCTGTGGACAGCGTTAAATTTCTTTTTAAGTCTCTAATATTTGAAAATTTTAAATCTCTTTATAACTCTTTATTCTGTTTTCCTTATGATCATTTCATGATCAGATAGCTGTAATTATCGATCACTGCACAGATCAGTCTGCGAAGTCCTTCATACAGCTTATCATTAGCATCATCCGCCTTGCAGTCAGAAATCTGGCCAAGCAGACGAACCTTACATTCTTTTGTATCTGGATTGATCACTGCAAATCCATCGTTTGTACTGTCTGCCATATCTGCTTCAGAAGCAAATAATGTGAATTTATCTTTATACGGTGCACTTGCATATGGACAGAAGCTCTTGCAGTTACCGCATTCATTACACATATAATCTACATGAATCACCTGATTCATTGCCATTCCAGGAACTTTAATAGAGATGTTTGCTCTGTTCGGACATACATCGACACAGTTCTCACATACCTTATTGCAAGTCAGGCAACGTTCACTTTCGTTCACAGCATCCTTGCTTTCCTTAAGGATTGCTTTCTTAGAATAGCAGGCTTCTTCTGTTCCAGGTACAGGCTGTCCTTTTACAATATCATGTCCAAGGATTGCTTTTACTGCAACCTGAGCATCACGGATTGCTTCTACGATCGTAGCAGCACCTTTAGCACCGTCACCTGCTACATAAACACCTTCTACGCTTGTTTCCATTGTCTTGTCGTTGATGCGGGCTTTTCCGCGCTCATTAACTGCAATACCGTTTGCTTCGTAGAATTCAGTCGGAACCTTCTCGCCAACTGCAACGATTACGGTGTCAGCCGGAACTTCTTCTGTTTCGCCTGTTTCTGTCACACTTGCACGTCCGGAAGCATCCATGTTGCCAAGTTCCATCTTCTTGCAGAGAAGTTTACCGTCTTCCAGAGATACAGGAGAAAGGAGTTCTTTGAACTCTACGCCCTCTTCCAGGACTTCCAGTAACTCATCTTCTGCTGCAGGCATGTAGCGTTTTGTTCTTCTGTATACCAGATAAACATGTTCTACACCTTCTGTACGTTTTGCAGCCCTTGCTGTATCCATAGCAGTATTACCACCGCCGATTACAACCACATTCTTACCAAGTTCGACTTTTCCGTCTGTTGCCTTGAAATCTCTTAAGAATTTCAGAGCATTGACTGTTTCACCTTTTTCAAGTTTCAGAGTACCCGGTTTGTTTGCACCTACTGCTACGATCACTGCATCATAACCCTGTGATTTTAATTCCTGAACAGATGTGATTTCTGTACCGGTCTTGATCTCTACACCCATCTTCTCAATGAAAGAAACGTCTTTGTCGATCGCTTCATTGGAGATACGGAATCCAGGAATCACATAGCGGATCACACCACCGGCTTTCTCTTCTTTCTCAAATATTGTTACAGAAGCACCTGCTCTTGCAAGGAAGTATGCAGAAGCAATACCTGCAGGGCCTGCACCTACAACAGCTACTTTTTTACCGTCTGCTGTACCTGCTTTGATCTCGTTAATTACGGTATCATATCCGTTCTGAGCTGCGATGAGTTTAGTGTTTCGGATATTAACAGGCTCTTCATAGAAATTACGTGTACATTTGTACATACAGTTATGTGCGCAGAGAGTACCTGTGATAAACGGAAGTGCATTCTTCTCAAGAATGACTCTTAATGCCTGTGCATAATCTCCGTCTCCTGCCAGTTTCACATAAGTTGTGATATCCTGGTGGATCGGACATCCCTCTTCACATGGAGCAAAGAAGCAGTCAAGAAGTGGTACTTCTGAATCTGTTTTTCTCTTAGGAAGTGGTTTTATGCTCTTTACATGATGAACATCTTTCTTTGCATCATCTGCTAACTGCTCAAGTGCAGCTACATCAATACCAGTCCATTCTCCGGCACCATCAGCCATTACTTTCTCTGCCATCTGAGTGAATCTCTGATATCCGCCCGGTTTCAGAAGTGTAGTTGCCACTGTTACAGGCCATACACCACATCCAACGATACGGTCGATATTATAGTAATCAGCACCGCCTGAATAAGCGATACGAAGTTTTCCGTCAAATTCTCTGGAAAGTTTTGCTGCAAGAGAAATGGATAATGGGAAAAGAGATTTTCCGGACATATACATTTCTTCACTTGGAAGTTCATTTCTTGTAACATCTACAGGGAATGTATTAGTGATCTTCACACCAAATGCAAGATTCAGTTCATCTGCAAGTGCCTGCAATCTCTTAAACATCGGAATCGCGTCTTCATACTGTAAATCATCTTTGAAATGGAAATCACCGAACATCATGTAATCATATCCCATGTCATCCATTGTCTTTCTTGCAAATTCATATCCAAGAAGAGTTGGATTACATTTGATAAATGTATTCAGATGTTTCTCTTTGAACAGATGATTTGCAATGCTCTCAATCTCATTTGGAGGACATCCGTGAAGAGTAGAGATAGTTGCAGAATTACAGATATTTGACGGAATTGCTTCGATGTCTTCTTTTGTAACTTTCTCAAATCTGTCAATGTTGTCTAACAGCCACTGTTTACATTCTTTGAAAATTTCTGTATCTTTTGCTTCCATCATATTATTGATAAAGCTGTCGATTTTCGGAGTCTTGATTCCCTCAAGATCATATCCTACAGAAATGTTAAACTGGAATCCGTCCTGTGCACCAAGACCAAATTCCTTTGCAATTACATGAAGAATAAACCATGCTTTGATATACTCACCCATAGCCTGAGGAACATAAAGTTCTGTAGACCATTCGCAATTGTATCCTTCGTCCTCTGCAAGGATACACGGTCTGTTAATACAGGCTGCAAGCTCTGCACCATCCATCTTCTGAACGGTTTTCAGTTCAAAGAAACGTGCTCCTGCATAATAGGAAGCTACGATATTCTGTGTTAACTGTGTGTGCGGTCCTGCTGCAGGTCCGATCGGTGTCTCTAAATTTCTTTCAAAAATATTCAGCTTCTTGTCAGCTTCTGCCACATAAGCTCTGTGCTGTCCGAATACGGTTCCTTTTGTTTTATTTTCTTCTAATACCCAGTTCATTAACTGTTCAAAGGGCATACAGGTCATGACTT